>ERZ1026844.18-NODE-18-length-160897-cov-18.465419_pt1 | contig 160897 bp, 150 predicted proteins | sample MGYA00380152_ERZ1026844 | MGnify/ENA primary metagenome ERZ1026844 (study PRJEB33269, sample SAMEA4719788) | human gut metagenome | biome: human-associated habitat; feature: organic feature; material: feces | place: Cameroon | collected 2013-10 ... | reverse complement strand
CATCGGCCTTGGCGTCAGCGGCTATCACCACATGCTGGCAAAGCGCGGCATCCGCCGAAAAAGCAGGAGGCGTTTTACGAAGCGTACCGCATGGAGCTGACCCATTACGAAGCCGCAGGGCGCTATCTTGACGGCGTGATGAACGGCAGGACGGGCATTCCGCTGAAAGCATGGAAAGCGGAGCAGGAGAAGCTGACCGCCGAGCGGAAGGAGCTGTCCCGCCGCTATCTCGCACTGAAAGACGAGGTAAAGGAAGCGGAGCAGATACGGAAGGGTGTTTACGCGATCCTGCGGGAGGAAAACCGCAACGCGCAGCCTACGCACAAGCAAGACTTTGACCGCTGAAAGACAGAGCGGCGGGACGGTAAAGCCCGTCCCGCCGTTTCGTTTTGCTCAGGTGTGTTTGATTGATAAACTGGAATTTAATTGGCTTATACAAACGGGAGACTTCCCAGTACAATCTCAGTTTCAGCGTCCACAACACAACGGATATTCTCGAAAATAACAACAATATCGCTGCTGTCAATTAGTTCCTTCTTCATTTCATCTTCGCAATACACATATTTCATCCATTCCTCGCCAAGCAAAACAGCTTTTTTCATTTCACCTGTTTCATATCCCAAGTTTTCTGAAAAAACTGTGCAATTCTGAATGATATTGTCATTCACCTCTGCCGGAATAGCATTTGGAAAATCGTCCTGCATGGATGAATTATACATTTCTGGTTCATTCAAAGTTCTGTTGTTGCAGCCAACCAAACCCAACACACAAAAGAATGTTAAAGCAAATGCTATCAGCCTTCTCATACAATCACGCTCCTTCCTTAGATTCCAATATATCTGTCAACCATCAATTTAATTTTAGCACAGTTTTGTGAATAATTCTATCACTTTTGCAGCTCGCAGACGAAAAAGCTCATCCGCTCCGACTATCCAGACCGTCAAGGGACGAGTCGTATTTTTCCGCGCACAGCGCGAAAAAATCTCCACTCTTAAACCCTTGACCGTCCGGATTTTTGCCGCTGCCTTTTCGCCGCCGAAAACGGGGAACAGGATTTTTACAACCCTGCACCCCGCTTTCGTCCGCTTCATTTTAGCGGCAAAACCGTCTGCACTTGCACGGCGTTCACTGTCGGCTTTTGCGGGGCTTCGCGCCCCGCGCCCCCGACCTCAAACAAGGAACAGAAGCAGCCCTTACAGCGCAGGAAAGCGTGTGAATATGGAGTATTTACCCCTGCCGCAGCCTCTTTCCCAAGGTTGGCAGGGGTTTTATACTCCCTGTCACCAAAACGCATTTTATCCGTCCATAGGGCGCATTTTCAGCCTTTTTCTCTGCCTGCTTCCCCTTAATCATATAGCTTTTCCCTGCCCCTAAAAAAGTTCCTCTTGACAAAAACCCTAACGGTCTCTTCTCCACCGTCAACGGGACAGTGACGGACACGGGCGTGCCGTAGTTTTCGATGTTGTCCTTTTCAAGAAGCGCCATACATTTGAGGTTCTTTTCACCCACCTTCATTACGATGGTCAGCAGCTCGTCCATGCCCCAGTCCTCGCCCACGGCAAGGAGCGCCTTGGCAAAGAAGCGGTTCACTTCCTCATCAGTATAGCCAAGTACCATGTCGTTGTGGGCAAATCTCCTTCCATGAATAATTCCTCTTGCAAAAGCCCTAACAGTAGAATAAAGAATCAGCCCAGCAGTTTTGCCTTTATGCTGCTCTCCTTTACAAACGGGTCCGACCAGAAGCGGGAATCATAGGAGTGGTTGGCATTGTCGCCCTGAACGTAATAACAGTTTTCCGGCACAATCAGCGTAATGCCATTCCGAACGACAGCTTCGCCGCCGGATGCCGTAATTCGCTTTACAATCAGTCGGCCATCCCGTTCAAAGATGATAATATCCCCATCAGTCAAATCTCCGTACAGCCGTGTCCCTAGAATAAATGAGTCTTTCTTCAGTGTCGGTTCCATGGACTCAGTCGGGACATACCCGAGAAAGAGCGCTGTTTTCATAAGGACAAGCAACAGGAGTGAGGACAGGATCGGGATAAGCAGCCAGCGGTTATTCTTGAAGAGTTTCATAACTTCCTCCTAAATGCAAAACCCGCCCTCCGCAGTGTTTATACTGGGGAGGGCGGGTTTGTTGTATCGTTTTCAATTGTGCATAAATCAGAATGCCGCAAGGTCCGGATGCGACCTGAGATATTTCCTGGTTCGGGAGATTCGGGCGGCGACACATTTGTCGCTTTCCCCGAGTATGCTGCCGATTTCCGCGTGGGAATAGCCTTCGGCGCTGAGACGGATCGCCCGGATGCCTTTCGCCATCGCCTCGGAAGCGTTGGCCTCCAGTCGGTCAAGTATCATACTCAGTTCGTGATGCTCGTCTAAACTATCTTCTTTCCCGAGCACCTCCGGGATCAGTTCGCACTCCTATGCCGCCCGACGGTTGGCATAGGTCAACGCCGTGCATATCTCGTTCCAGATTAGCCTGTATGCATACGTAGAGAAGCATCCTCCTTTATCGCTGTATGCCGCCTTGCAGAGGCCAATGCAGCCGATCTGATAGAGGTCATCGTAACTGTAGATACTGTTTTGACCGGGATTATGGACCTTGTCCTTGATCACCTTCCCGACCAGTCCGAGGTTTTGCTCCACTTTTCTCTGCTGGGGTTGTGTAAGCGTCATGATGCTTCGCCTCCTTTGCATGGGCGAAATCCGGCCGGCTGTTGTTTCCTGCGCCGCTCCAGGAGCTTCTTGCTTTCGGCGATGACCTCGTTGCAGTAATATTCACCGAGAAAGCCAATGTGCGCTTTGGAAAGCGGTACCTGCAGAAGCCCTGCCAGCCACAGGTAGGCGTCCTGTTTGCTCATCAAACCGCTTAGATATAGTTGGTCGAAATAGTGGTGCGCCTGATTCCGAAGCGTGCGCAGCTCGTGGTTAGCCAATGTACCGACGGGTATATTCGTGCCCGGATGGGTGCGGACATAAGCGTCACACCGCGGATAATTGCTGCAAACATAGAGCATGGTATGGCTGTGGTTCTCATGGTAGATGCCGTCTGCGGAGCGCAGCACAACGGTGCCGCCGCAATACTGGCAGCGCATGGCGGACGGGTTGATTCCTTTCTTCTTTTTCTTGTGTTTCACGGTCCTTTCACCTCCGTCAGGATATAGAGAAAGGCCGGAAAACTGCATGAAAACCAAGGACGGCAAAGTCGGTTTCTACATACCGAGCACGTTCCTGTCATCAAAGCAGCTTTCCGGCCAATGAGTTCAGTTGTGGCTTGCACCGTATGGATCGCTCAGTGCGCAAATCCGTAACAGTTTCTCTCCCGCGGGGAGAGTCTAACTCCGGGAGCTCTTCCGAAGTACTGAAAGCCTGAGTGCAAGCCCCTGCCACGGTTACAGCTTAGCATATCAGGATCCAAAAGTCAAGCCCTAAAGTAATGTTTTTAATTATTTTATTATAATATTTCTTAAAGTTTTGTGTTTTGCGATTCAGAACCAGTCTGGTGGAAAGAAACGCCTCTCCAATCTGCCCGCGCTCTCCAAAATGGCGATGTCAATATTCGTATTCATCCTCGTCATCGTCCTCATCGTCCGGATCATACGGCGAGCGTTCTGATGGGCGCCGGTTCCGAATAAAGCGCATGGCGACCAGCGCACCTGCCGCAAGAAGGAGCCCTCCGCCGAACAGGATAATGTGCATCACGGGAATCCCGCCGACGGTAGGACGGCCCGAATCCTGTTCTTGCACATTCTGCGAAGCGGCGTCCGCGTTCTCCGCACTGTCTGTTGTCTGCGGCTCCTGTTCTTGTTGCGCCACATCAGGACTTGGGATATCGCCCGGCGACGGCACGGCGGCATTTAGAGTCAGGCAAGAAAGGACGTAGCTGCCGCTATTGCCCAGCTCGGTTCGTAAAATCCCGTCCTGCCCGACGGCAATCGTGCCCGGATAAAGGCCTGCATCCGTCTTGAGCTGGAATTCAACGCCCGCCCATTGGGGGCCAAGCTGTACCTCAAGGATGACGGGCTGCGCGACTTGAAGCTCCGTGCCGTCCGTGTCATCGCCGGTAGCATAGACAACACCTGTACACATGAGGATGCAGCACAATAGCGCCAGCATTACGCCGATGCCTGTTTTCATCTTTTTCATAATGACCTCCTGTAATTTGCATAGAAAAAGACGGCCTGATTTCTCAAGCCGTCCTCTCTGATGCTGTATTTTGTTTTTACTTGATCGTGTCCTTGAGCGCCTTTCCCGCCTTAAAGGAAGGGGCTTTGCCGGCCGGGATCTCGATCGTTTCACCGGTAGCCGGGTTTTTGCCCACCCTCGCGGCGCGCTCCTTCACTTCAAAACTGCCGAAGCCGACCAGTTGGATCTTGCCGTCGGTTTTCAGTGCTTCCGTGATACCGTCAAATACGGAATTGACCGCTATTTCCGCGTCCTTTTTGCTGAGATTGGCCTTTTCAGCCACATAAGCGACAAGCTCTTTCTTTGTCATAGACTTTATTCCTCCTTCTGCACCCGTTTACAACCGTGCACCAATTATCCTTTGGTCTGGGCGCAGTCAGTCATAGCCTCACGAGTGATGTGGGTATATTATAGCATGAAGAATTCTGATTGCAATGCTCTTTCCGTGCTACGTTCATCACCGGCAATAACTGAGAAAGGGACACCATGTCCGCTGAGGATGAAAAAGAACATCGACCCACCGGAGAAAGACATGGATGCTTTCGGCTTCTTGTATAAGCTCTCTGGCAGCGGGCAAAGCTGGGCGGAGCAACTTACCTTTACGCCAGACTGATTTTGTAAAAGGCTTCGGCCATGCTATTCCCATCAATTATCTCTGACATCTGTACTGCCCGCAGGATTTTGTCCTGCGGGCAGTTTTTCACTGTTTGAGCGTGGGGGTTGCTGCAAGCACCCGCATTTAAGGCATACGCCGCCCGACCATACGTGCCGGCATTCCCGGCCCGGGGACTGCTTGACGCCCTTCTTCTCACGGTTCCGCGGCCGATTTCTTCTGCGCCTGTCGTTTTTCATATCGTTCCTCCATAACGAATCCGGGGATGTGCGTTCAAGCATATCCCCGGATTGGTGTTATTTACTTCTTCACGGCAATATGCTTGCCCGTTCTGCGCTTTTTCAGGTAGAAAAACGTTGTGCAGCCTACTCCTGCCGCCGCAAGCCCGAGCAGTGAGATCCAGAGCATAAGATCGGCGTCGTCTCCGGTCTTGGGAACATCCACCTTTGTCTTGTCGTTATGGATCTTTACCGTCAGTGTCTCGTTTGCAACAAGCGTGATTTTGACGGGGTCTGCGATCTTGTACCCTTCGCTGGCGCTGTTTTTCAGCTCCGTGACGGTATACTCGCCGATGCGCAGCTTCTCAATGAAGATTTCGCCCTTGGAGTCGGTCGTAAACGTCATATCGTAGCCGTTGGCGCCGGTGATGCGGAACGCAAAGCCCTCTTTCTTTCCGTCGCTGGTGGTCTTAATAATCTTGAGGGAGCCTTTAAGAGCATGGTTGATAAAGCCCTTTCCGGCTTCGTTCTCAACGGTGTAGGTTTTTCCGTCGGTATCGATTTCCACATAGTAGGCTTTCTCGTCCGGAATAAAGCCCTCCGGTGCGGTTTTCTCCCTAACCAGTACGCCGCCGTACTCCAGATTCTTCATCCAGTAAACGCCGGCAGAGGACTCCTCCATGGTGCCGAGCAATACATCGTCCTTATCCAGCGCCTTGTTCCCGTTAACATCACGGTAGACCTCGAATACCGCGCCGCTGAGTTTATTCTCGGGATAGTCTGCGTCATACTTTGTCAGTGTGACGCTGCCGCGGATAAGTTTGTTCGCAATCTTGATCTCAATGACCTGTCCCTGCTCCTTGACCGTTACCGGGAACAGCTCTTCGCTCAGAACGAAGCCCTTGGGCTGCTCGATCTCGCGCACGAGCCAGTTGCCGGCAGGGATCTTTTCGAAGCGGAATCTGCCATCCTCGGCGGATACAGCTGTCAGCAGTGCGGTATCCTTCGTGAATCTCGTTTCGGATGCAGCAAACAGACCCATGACCGCACCGGAGAGTGGCTTATCGTTTGCATCAACCTTCAGACCCGAAACGGAGCCGTAGATCAGCTTATTCTCAATTACTGCGTCCTCGTTGGCAATCAGCTTGACAAGCTTCTTGTCTTGCCCGGCGTAGTCAAACGACACCGGATACTTCGTATCGCCAAGCTGGTAATGGCTGTCGGTAGAGATATCCTGCAGGTAGAAGCGTCCAAAGGGGAGATCCGTCTTGCACGTCGCTTTTCCGTCTTTATTCAAGGACACCATCTCGATCAGACCATCCTGCGGGATGCTGCTGCCATCGGCTGCCACAAGCTTCTCCGCAGCATAAAGGCCGAATGTAACGTGCGTGAGCTCGCCACTTTGGCCAATGCCGAACAGCTTATCCGTTTCCATGGTTTTTACCAGACTGATCTCCACACGCTGGCGTTCATTGTACATATCTGCCCGAAGCTCGGTGCCCGTGACCTCCTGTCCGGCATATACCAGCTCAACCGTATGCGCTTCGGTCTGAAGGGCCATGCCGTGCGGAGCTTGCTTCTCGGTGATCACATACTTGCCAAGGTAGAGTGCCTTACTGGCGGCCATGCCGTCCGATTGCGTGGTGACGGTGTCTACGATGTCCCCGGCCTTTACACGCAGGGTTCCGTCAGGGGTGTAAATATCCTCCGCAGCAGCGATATCAAAGACTGCTCCCGGAAGTCCGGTATTCTCATATACAGGCCGGAAGATGGATCCCTCGTTTACTACGCTGCTGAAGACCTCTCCGGTCTTTTGGATGCGGATGACGCCTTTTTGCGCCATGTTGGACTTTGTAACTGTCACGACAGCCTCTGACCCATCTACGGTAAACGGAACCGGGGCGGTATCCAGCACATAGCCATGGCAGGTTGTCACCTCGATCAGCTCATAGCGGCCGTAGGGCAGCTCGCAGGGGAGCATCAGCGTGCCATCATCTGCGGTATAGAATGTGGAGATGGTCACTGGCGCCGGATAATAGACGGTCTGTGAAATCAGTTCGCCGGAGGTCAGGTCTCTGACCTGAAAACCGATGCCTGCTGCCGGAATGATCTTTCCGGTCTCAGCATCGCGTTTTTCCACGCGGATAAAACTGGTGATGGTCTGGTTGTTCAGGATATAGGAGTACAGGTGTCCGTCGGAGCTGATGAATACGGTGAAGTCCGGAACAAAGGCCTGTCCTTCCTGTCCCTCGATTTGGTGTACGGTATAGCGGCCGTAAGGCAGATCCTTGGAAAGCGCTACGCCGTTTTCATCCGTCACCAGCAGATCGCGCTCGCTATCTTTGGCTGCGTCATAGCTTCCGGCACCGGAGAGATAAAGCTGGAACATCGCGCCTGCTTCCGGCTGCTCGATAATGCCTGCATTGCCGGAGGGGTTGAACTCCGCCGTCGGTACAGATCCGTTTTCGGGTTCTGGCTCCGCTTCATTCTGACCGGGAATCAGCGTATCGGCTGCTTCCGGCTCAGACTCGGCCGGCGTTTCCGTGTCGGTTTGATCGGGCATTGGGGTTTCTTCCGCTGCAGGTTCGGCTGCGTCCTTTGCATCAACGGAAGCTGCAGTTTCCTGCGCATCCTTCGGTGCGGCGGCGTCTGGGCTAACAAAATATGCGGAGCCTTCCGGTGTTGCAGGGATCTCGGCTTCTGTCTGCGGGGTCGGCATATTCTCGGGGGTTTCCAGTTCCGCATCAATATGCTTGATCAGGCGGATGCTGCCCTTGATTACCGTTTCGGTCACGGCGTTAGCCGTTGTATTGTGTTCAACCGTATACTGACCGGGCGCTGCACCAACGGCATGTTCCGTCGTATCGAGGAGGTACCCCTCCGAGGGTTCCATTTCACGGATCGTCCAGTCGGTATCGCAGATATACTCTTTGCTGGTGAACTGACCTTTGGCGTCTGTGTAATACACATCGACAAGCTTCCCGCCCTTGTAGATCCCGTATTTAGCGCCTGCCAGCGTGGCGTCGCCCTGCGGTGTTCCGGTTTCTGCGTCCGTCTTGGTTACGGTCACGGTAAACTTTTTGAGGATATTGGCAAAGCTGCGTTCTGCAACCCGGTTCCACTGGATAGATACCGACTGGGGATCAGGGATAACGTAACGAATGGCCGTATCGACCTCCTCGATGGTATATGGGCCGCCAATCAGGACATTACGGAACTTAGCCACGCCGGTGGAGTCCGTTACCGCATACTCATCGACGTTCAGGCCGGAAAGGGATTTGCCGTACAAGCGAAACTTTACGCCCTCAACGAATCCGTCTTCCGAAGTCTTGGTCACCTCCAAAGCACCGCGTTTGAGCACGTTGTTGAAGGTCACGGTCGAGGTCTGCCCACCGACAATGGTGACCTGCTGTGAAGTCTGGGGCGTATAACGCTCAATGTCCGCTTCTGTTACGGTATAGGTGCCGGCCATGAGCTCGGATACGTCAATCGTGCCGTCGCGGCCGGTAGTCACAGTCTTGGTGATTCCGTTGCCGGAAATCGTGAAAGAAATGCCGGCCACAACGCCATCCTCGCTGGTCTTGACCAGGTGCATGACGCCGAGCGCCTCCATCTCAAGCCGAAGATAGGCGCTGACAGGGTCTGACACATTTTCGCCGTAGGTGACAACGTCCTGAATGCCGGCGCCTTTGTTGCCGTCCGTCCAGACGACCACACCGCTTCGCACGCCGTTGGTCTTGCTGGCGCTTACGCGGATATCGCCTGCAATCGGCATGTCAGAGGTGATTGTCAGGCGGTTCCCGCTTCGGGAGAAGCTGATTCCGGATTCCGAGGAGCTGAACGAGAAGTTCGACAGCACTCCATTGGTATCCGTCAGTGTCACGGTATATCGCGTGCCGTCGTATTTGAGTTCATAGCTGCGTGCGTTGCCAATGCTTCGTGCGCAGAAGCTGGGGATCTCTGCGTGACTCTGCACGCTGGCGGCCATGGAATTATAATAGGAGCGAATTTGGCTGCGAAGCGGATGCTCGTCCCGGATATAACTCCAAACCGCGCTCTTCCCATAGCCGGAGGGATCCACCTTGTTGAAGCTTGCGTCACGCTCGCCGACAACCGTCTCCCAGACCAGCAGCTGCGTAGCGATTGCATGGCTGAGCGCAGCTGCATCCGAGGCGTTCTGAGAACGCCAGGATGTGGATACATTGCCCTGATAGCCATACTGCATGATCCGGCCAAGCAGGACCTTGATGGTATCCGGGGAAATGGTCGGATTGAGGTGGCTGGGGTAGTTTTCCCAAAATGTCTCATCCTTGTGGGAGAGAGTATCGCCGACATTTTGCCCGATGCCGGGCTCGATGCAATACGAGACTTGACCGTTATAGGTGCCGATGCTATGCACCGTTGTGTATTTGTTGTTGAGAAACCGCCAACCGCCCATCAGAGACGTGGCAGAGTGGCCCCACGCCGTCGCAGAGTAGTTGCTGTCACCGTCGCGTGGGAAATCCACCATGTAAGCGTCTACCGTCGTTGCGGCAAACACAGGTGTGCTGATAGACAAAAGCGTCATCATGCACATGAGCAGGGACAAGAATGCCGAAAAGGCTTTCTTGAGCGTTTTACGTTTCATCGGTCCTTTACCTCCTGTTTTTTTGCAGCAAAGAAGCGCACCGTTTCCGATGCGCTTCTCGCTGCGTGATGTGGTTTGGCTCAGGTGCAGCCGATATACAGATCGTATCACGCTTCTGTTCTCAGCTGCGCCCAAACGCAGAAATATATGATGCCGTCTGCTGCGTACAGTTCCAGCCGCGATTTGATATCCCGCACCGGATGGATGGATATATCTCCGGCGATAATGGGGATATCCCGGCGTCCTGTTGCGGTAGAGTCATAGGTGAAGCCAACTCCAACGCCGCAGTTTCGCGCAAATGCAGTTCGTTCATGGCCGGCTCTTTGAGTATGGCTGGTTCTGATTCCGGAGGGCTTGACGGCTGTAAGGTGTACTCCGGAGTGCCGCAGTATGGCTCCCGGCTCTCACTTGAGGCTTTCCCCGGGTACTGCCGGGAGGCGGTGGGGTTGTCCGGTACACGGATACGCACTGAGCATTACGGCAATATACTCATCCTGCCAGATTGAAATAGCCACGATCCGCTTCGTCAACGCAGCGGCTGAGTATTTCAAAGAACCGTTCCGGCGTGAGCTCCGTATCCAGCCAGTGGGTAGCGCGATAGGAATAACAGCCGACGTCCTCGTTGATGGCGTGGCTGCCCAACACGCTGTGCAGGTTCAGCTCGTTGGCAAGCTGCTGTTTTCGTGCGCCATCCGGGTTTCGGATCGCCTTAGCCAGGCAGACGACCAGCAGCGGGTGCAGCGGCGAGAACGAGATCTGCATATAGTAGCCGCGGTGATCCAGCGTCAGCGAAGTTTCGTCCTCCGCCTCCACCTTCATGTGGGACAGGATCATCCTGCGGGCTTTTTGCGCAAGATCCGTTCTTCTGACCTGCTCTGCGCGGGTCAGATCGTAATCAAGCATAGTTGTTCAACCTCCTTGTCATTTTCTGTTCGCTCCAGTCATCTCGGGGTAGCGATGTGTGTGATCGCTCCCCAGATTCGATTGGATTCGTTGTTGATGCCCAGAATCCGTACCGTTACGCGAGAGCCTCTGGGCGGGCGCCCGCGCTTAGGATAGCTGCACAGACAGTCGATGCCGCCGTCCAGTGAGACAAACACACCGTTCATGTCCACCATACTGACAGTACCTACATAGCGGTTGCCCACAGAATAACGCCGTAGCGCCTTTTCATAGGGATTCTCGCCGGCCTGCTTGATGGAGGCGCTGACCCGGATACTGGTTCGGTCACTGCGGTCGATGCTCAGGATCTTAACCAGAATGCGCTGCCCGGGCTGAAAACTGTCCTGCGCATCCAGCATGCGTTGGTAGCTCAGCTCGCGAAGCGGGATGTAGACCTCCAGGCCAAACAGATCCACGAAGATGCCGGCACGAATGACGGATACGACGCGAGCTTCCGCACAGATACCTTCGTAGAGCAGATTGTTTCCATCCCGGTCTGTACCGAAATAGTACGCGCGGCGCTTAGCGGACATAGCCTCAAGACGGCTGCCGACTGCAACGCCCGCCTTGGCGTCGATGCCCTTGATGATGTAATCCACCTCCGCCCCCAGGCGTTTGGTGACCATATAGTGCAGCACATCCTCCGGAAGCCTGCCACGGAAATCCTCCGGCGGCTCCACCGCCTCCTCCGCAGGAATGATTACCTTGATATCGCCATGATAAATGACTGCAAGAGAACGAGAGGGATGGTCAGCGGGGCGTTCGATGCCTTGAATGGTCCCGGTCAGGATCCGTTTGGTCTTTAAGGATTCTACCAGGTCCAGCAAATCGTTGCGGGCTTTGTCCGCTTCCGTTTCCACACTGGGGCGCTCGTCGATGGATACCACCGGCGACGCCGGTCTGGCAGCGGCGCGCCTGCGAGGCTTCTTCTCCGGAGATTCGACGCCGTCGGATGCATCCCCGGGCGGTTCTGCCGCCGCTGTGTCAGACTCACTTTTCTTAGCTCTTGGTTTTCTGGTTCGGCGGGCCGGCGGGCTCTCTTCAGGCTTTTTCTCATCCAAGTCGGAATCGGTCTGGGACGCCGGAGCTTCCGGCGCAGTTAATTCATCGGATCCGGCCGGGAATTCTCCGGGAAGTTCAGTGCCCGATCCGGTCTGGGATACCGGTGCTTCCGGGGTGTTGCGCGCGGCGTCTTCGAGCGGAATTCCTTCGGGATTCGCAGATTCGGAACCAGTCTGGCAAATGTCGATGAGATCAGCGTCTCCGGGCGCCCCTTCAGCGCTGAGCACTCTATCCGGCTCAGGTTCAGTTTCAGTCTGATGTAATGCGTGTTCATTGATGTTTTCTTCCGTCGCGGCCGCAAGAATTTCTTCTTCCGGGATCACCGCCGTTTTTTTCGTTGCCATTGTTTGATCCTCCGTTTCTTTTGTTTGAATATAAAAAGAGCGTCCCATTTCTGAGACGCCCATCTGCCGGTAATGTGTTTTATTTGTTAGTCTGTCCGTATTGCCGATACGCTCGGTGTTTTGTGATATAGTCCATTTGCTCGCCACCAATTTAACTATCTTTCAGCATTACAACATCACTAAAGTTAAATGTCAGCTTTTTAGTTAAAGCATTGAGTTCAAAACTCGCTCGGCGGTTTTGCGGAGCTGTACAGAGTTCTGCGTTTTGAGGGGATGGACGATGTGTGCGGCCGCTCCTCAGGCACTGTGTGTGGCGAAGTCGTCTCGGTCTGGAGAAAAGGCACTGCCGCGTGCGGGGGTGTGTAATCAAGAATGCTGACGGGAGTCAATTCCTTGGCCAGCGGGTGGTCAGCATAATCAAACTTTTTTAGTTTCAGGACATTGTGTCCTCGGATGACCACCAGCAGTTCTTCGTTTGGGATGCGCAGCACCTCGTCCGGAGTCAGCAGCCGTCTGCGCCCCTGGCCCTCCGTCTGACGGTATTGTGGGATGACCTGTGCTACGGCAATGGTCTTGCGCACGGTCATGGTGGAGTTGATCTCCACCGACATATCACCGCTCCGCGCGGAGAAGTACTCGGCGCTGACCTCATCGGTACAGCCCAGCATGAGCTGCACGTCCAGGTTGCCGACGATCTCCGCCCAGAGATTGTTGGGATACCGGTTCTGGAGCTGACCGAGGCTCTGCACGGCCAGCATCACATAGATCGCACGGCTGCGGATAACGCTGAGCGTACGGGCGAAATCCGAACCGTCCGCTGCGCTGCCGAGCTTGCCCACATTGTTGAACTCATCGAAGATGAGGTTGACCGGAACTTTGCAGCGCAGCTCCGGCGTGCTGTCGGCATAGCGCACCAACTTGATGAATAGAAACGAAAAGAACAGCGAGGACAGAAACGCCATCGTTGCGTCCTGATCGCTGAGTATGACGAAGTAGGCGCATTTGCGCTTGCCTGGCGCCGTGAGATCGATATCGCTGCGGCTGATGATGTCCCGCACAGCCTCGTTCTGTAAGACCTGTAACCGGGTGCCGAGTCCAAGGACGATGCCGGAACGCACCGTGTCGCTGGCCTGCGAGAAAAGATTGAACGGCGCACGGGCGGGGTGATCCAGCGGCAGCTTTTCAAAAAGTGCCGTCAGCTGCCGTTCGCTGTTTTGGGTCAGGAGCTGGTAGGCGGCCGCCAGGTTCTTCGTCTCCGGGCTGCGGCTCCTGTCCAGATCGATATAGAGCACCAGCGCTTTGAGCAAATTGGCCTCGCCGTTGTCCCAGAAATGGTCGCCCTTGCCCTCACTGGTGTTGGAGATGATGACATTGGTCAACACCTGCGCCAGCAGAGTATCGCCGTTCAGGTCTGACATGCAGTTCCATGAGTCGCCGTGCCGGGGGTCTACCAGGTTGAATACTTTTACCTCATACCCGTTCTTGCGGAACAACTCGGCGGTATCGTTATAGAGCTCCGCCTTCGGATCCGTAATGACCGCCGACTCTCCTCGCTTGAGTATGGTGAACAGCGCCGGACGAATCACGCCACGGGATTTTCGGGTACCGGATGCACCGAATACGGCGATGTGGCGGTTCAGTCTGGTGTCTTTAGGTAAGCAGACGACGCTGCCGTTTTTTTCGCCCAAAATGATGCCATCGGCCTGCGACGGAGGCTTGATCTCCAGAATCTCTTTCAGCTCCTTGTCCTTCATCCATGATGCGGTGCCGTAGGTTCCGTACTTGCTGCGGGTAAATCCGCGTTCATCGTAGTCCTTGGAGCTGAATTTATCGTGGAAACGCACATAGGCCGTGATACCGACTCCGGTCAGCAGCAGTATACCGATGCTTTTTAGCCCCGGGATGCTGAAGGCGCTGCCCAGACACACGATCGGATTCCAGTCTACGGCGGCGATGGTCGTTTGCCCTGTAAGACCGCCGGAATTCACCCAAAGCTCGTAGTTTATCAGCAATTGGCCAAGCACTCCGCCCAGGTAAAGCAGGGTGATGAGTCCCGGTATGGAGACGGCGATGATGGCTGCTGCCCGCTTTTTATCCAGAATGCATTCCTCCTTTATAGTCCCAGTTCTGCTTCTACTGTGGCAGCGTCGATGGTTTTGAGTGTGATATACGGGCCAAGGTACTCTCTTAGAAAGGGCGCTTGATCATCGAAGCAGAGTACCTCGAAGCTCCCTGCGCCGGTCTGCATTGCCTCACGAAAACGGATCAGGCGTGCGATGTCGCCGTCAAGATGTGAGAAAACACAGGTGCCGCCGATACTGGCGTCGTATTCCATGAATCCCCGGTTATATGACCGGATGCCTGGGTCGAACAGCAGCTCAAGCAGCTTTTCTTTCCAGTCTGGGACGGTGAGCAATCTGAACTGCCGGATGCCGCCGGCATTCATGGGCACAAAATAGATGTGCCGATAGATGCCGTCAAACCGAAGTTCCAGTCGCCGGTTTTTATCCGACTCCAGCAGTGTGGTCAGCGCCGTATCATAGGACTCGCCCAGCAGGATTGCGGAGTCGATGCTCTGAACCCCGGCATTCATGCGGGCAAGCTCTGTCAGGCTGTGGAGCGCCTTGAACTCTCCCATGCCGTTCCACTTCATCGCGGCGTTCCGCGTGTTATAAACGGCGTAACAGCCGCCGGGATAGAAGATTGCGCCGACGATGCGTGTGAACATGGTTTTGTTCTGTTCCGCAGGAGAGATCTTCTTGAAGTCCCGCGCCAGATAAAAGGCAGCCGCGTCCGGTGTTATCCGAAGGATAGCCCGGTTTTGCAAGGCAGGGAGCATATAGGCCCTTGTCTCGACACCGGCGGTCAGGTGCATCCCAATTGTCTCGGCAACCCGAAGGTTACGGTCCCGATGCGCCATACCGCCGGGGAATCTATGATTGTAAAACGCGGCCATATAATAGCCGTATGCGTCCGGATGTATCCATTCCAGTATGGGGAGAGCGCCCTTACAGAAACGAATTGCTTTGGCATTCCCGATACCGGTCAGCTGCAGCAGCTTTACCCTCATCCGCTCGCCGGTATCCGGGTTACGAAGCTCCTGTGTTGTGGAAAGTTTACTCACCAGCGCTCTGAGAGTACGCTCGTTTCCCAGCACGCCAAGCGAACGGACAGGGTATTCGCCGGTGAGCCCAAGCACTGTGATAAGCCGATGCACATGACTTCCCGGCCGAACGGTAATCATTGTTTCAAACCCCGGAATGCAGGAGCTTTCCGACAACATGACTGCTCTCTTTGTCGGAAACCGTCCGCGCAAAAAGCCTGAAAAATATCGGTTTCATCGGTGTTTTCCGGCTGTTAAAAGATATGTCATTGGGGAGGCGGGTTTTTGCCCTGTTTTTACACATGTTTTTGACGCCGCTCCGGCACATTTTCATGGAGCATCACCCCCTCGTCCGGGATCAGGGGCTCCAGCACCAGCCACTGGGGAAAATCCCGTGCCGGGACCACATACACCTCCGTACGCTCCTGCGTGGAGGCCGCGCTGCAGTAGAAATGATCGCAGCACGGCGGCGCGTCATCCGTAAGCACATACATGGCGACGGTATCGGAGACCATATTTATCTCAATATTGTCATGATCCCGGTACCGACGCTCCGGTCTGCCTTTTTCATATACATGGCGGAATATCATAATGCTTTCGGGGTATCGAACCGGCGCTTTGCCCTGAAAGAAGTTCCTGAGCGCCGGGTACAGGATGCCCCGAATATAGGAGGCGGAGCCCCTCTCCTTTTTGGGGAGTAGCAGAGGCAGCCGGATGCAGAACCAACCTTCGATGGTAAAGCCCGCTTCTATTGGAACCGACTCTGCTGCAACCGCATCCACATCCTGTGCCGCCCGCGGATTTCCCGTGTAGGCGGGAAGCGCTCTGGTCAGCAGCGTCAATTTTTCGCTTTCTTCAGCCAGCTTCAGCGCCATGGCATACGCCAGCTCCATGCTTTTCCCTCCGGTCAGACAGCGGAGATTTTTTATGGTCATGCCGAGCCGTCGATCCTGCGTCTCTATTTTATCCAGCAGATGAATGAACGAGTTTATCGAGTCCATCGGTTGCAGCCTCCTCTGTGTAAAATATAATGTCCGGTTCTTCCTGCCCGGCAAAGTTGACGGTTGCAAACAGGCAGGGCGCCTTGGGGCGCATCATCTGGGATGCCATGGCGATATTGGGCAGGACAAAAATATATTTCATCTCGTCATCCTGCGGCTGCAGCAGCTTGCTAAGGTGCTGCTCGCCGTCATACAGCACAACAATCTCATAGCCGGTGTTTTCCTTCAGAAAAAAGATTTGGGACGGGTAGACCGCAGGATAATGCGCCATGGGATCCACATAGTCGATAAACCGCAGCAGCACCCATACGGCAAGGATCGTCCGCTGATCCGGCTTGCATAGCCCATCCAAAGCCAGATAGTAGCCACCGGCCACATCCGAGATTTGATGCTCCCTTTTCAGATTGCGAAGAATCTTCTCCGCCGTCTCCGGGGTTTTGTCCCGCAGCAGTCGGATCACCTGTGTTTTGGTCAGTGCGCCGTACTGCGACAGCCATTTGATCACATGGCGCTCATCATCAAGCAGCATGTTGTTCACCTCCTTCTGCGTGTGCGTATTCTTTGCGAAATGCGTATTCTACGCTGAATGCGTTTTCTCCCTCTGCCGTTCTTTGAGGATTGCCTCCAGCTCGGCGCGATCCGTGGTGATCATTTCCTTTTCCAGTTTGGAGGCCTTCACCACCACGGGCACTTTGTTGTTGTTGGAGCTGATGAGCGCCTCGCCGCGCTCGAAGCGGGTGATGGCGCGGATCTCCGTGCGGGTGAGCTTCAGCGTCTCCTGTACATACCGGGCCTCGTCCGGCTCCAGGTTCAGAATGATCTTGTTCTTGGAGTTGTTGATGATCGCTCTGCCGTACTTGCCGTCCTCCAGACCGAAGAAATCCGACAGATCCTGCGTTGCGGAAATGGCCGCTCCGCCGAAGCCGCGGATAACCTTGAATATCTCAAGGCAAAACTCTGCGGCCATGCGGTTGGAGCTGGCGCCGATCAGCTGCCAGATCTCGTCGATAAAGATGGCTTTGCGTTTGGTGCGGTCGGACTTTATCTGATCCCACACATAATCCAGTGCGATGAACATGCCCACCGGAAGCAGCTTGCCCTTCAGCTCCGACAGGTCAAGGACGATATACTTATTAGAGAGGTCTACATTGGTCTGTCTGTTGAAGCTTTGGGCGCTGCCGGTGACAAAACGGCTGATGATGGCCGCCAGCCGCTGGGTCATGGGATTCTCCTGCAGGTGCTTATGCAGGTCGCCCAGGATAGGCATCTGCTTCATTTTGGGCGGAGCGGAGGCCATATCCGTATAGATGGAGTCGTTATCATGGGTGATGCCGAAGTCCGCATAGGTTCGGATCAACGCTTCATCCAGCATCTGTTCCTCTTCATTGCTCATATCGGGGATCAGCAGGCCGAAGAAGGTCATGAGCTGCTGAATTTTTCGAGCCAGCATGGAGCCCATCTCCACATAATCGATCTCGTCAATCAGCTCCATCTCCGGCGACATGGTATGCCGTATCTCCATTACGTTGATGCAGTGGGGGGAACCGGGTGCGATTTTGATAAACTCGCCGCCGATCTTATTGCAGGCTCTACGGAATTCGTGTCCCTTGATGGGCGCCAGAATGTAGCACTGAATGCCGCGCATCCGCATCCGAAGCGCCAGCAGCTGCATGGTAAAGGTCTTGCCTGCGCCCGATGTGCCCAGCAGGTTCAGGTTGGCATTTTTATTGATCTTTGTGTTGAACAGACCCACGATGCACAGGGAGTTGTTGTATCGGTTGATGCCCAACAGCACGCCATTGTCGTCCGACAGCTCAAAGCTGGTGAAGATATAGCTGGATGCGGCGCCGCTGGTCAGCACATTGCGCTGCGCCTTTTTCTCAAGCTTGGGCGAGATTTTCAGGAACGGCATCACCGACTGCAGTGCGGCCTCCTGCTGAAAGCTGCACTCGCTGGTGTACATATCCATGGATTTGAGCATATCCACCATCTGCTGCTTGCGCCAAAGCAATTCCTCGTAGGTTTTGGCCGATACGGTGATGAAAACGCTCATGTAAAAGAGGTCCTCGTTGTAGTTGGCGATGCCATTCTTGATAAAATAGCCCGCCTGTATGGAATTGGTCAGCTCCTCATAATCGGTGCTGGTATCCTGCATGCTCTTGAGTTTGGTGCGGTTGAGCCTGATCCGCTGGGCGACCTTATCTATGGTGCGGCTGCGGTTCTCACGGCGGAGATGGACGTCGATATCCACTCCCTCTCCGGCGTTGATGAGCGAGGACATCCAGCCGGCCCGGACGCGGCTTGGATACCCGCCTGCCTTGATGTAGAGGAAGGAATAGTACAGCCCGTCCATAACGACATAGTTATAATGGCTCAGGTCGATGCCGCGGGGCGCCAGAAAGTTGGCCATGCGGATAGGCGGCACCGGGTCCATGCCGATGATTTTCTTCTTTGCCGCCATGGTGTCCACCACGATGCGATCTACACGGGAGGAAAACGGCTCGTCAGTGCAGGAGCGCCGGTTGTAAAACATGTATAGGATTTCGGCAGTCGCTTCATCCGGGTCTTTGGACTGGACGATGCTGTTGCCGCATTGCATGAAATACGCCCGCGCTGTCTGCTCGGCGGTCTGGAGCATGCCGTAGATCTTTGCATAGTCGTCGCTTTCGTTGCGCCCTACCGCCTCATACTGGAAAATCAGAAAGAAGCGTCTCGTCAGCGCTTCCCGATTTCCCACGTCCTTGATGAGTCCGATGTAATCTTCGCCAAGCTCCTTACATTGCGGATTCTCCTCGTGTTCCAATTCCTCGCAGATCATGGATATGTGCTTATCTGAGTCTGCGCGGCGCGTAATGGACTTGAACTGCAGCCGCATGGGGGATATCTTCAGCCAGCTGGCAAAGCTGGAGATGATGTTGAACTGCTCCTCATCGGATCGCAGCGTGAAATTGATCGGCTCGATCTCAAGGATTTTTATGTAGCGGTTGTCCGTCGTTTCAATGATTCCGTTTTTCAGGTCGCGGATGGGCAAATAATCCTGTACAAACTCAAGCTTTTCTTTTCTGCGGTTTCTTTTTCCTTTTGCTTTGGCCATAGCGGTATCCGATCCTCCTGAAGTGTAATTTCCTGCGGTGTGTCCAGAAATGGATGATATGGCCGATGTACTGAAACAGCGACCCGCCATCCACGCCCATTGCAGACACCACCGCCAGCGGCAGCAGCGTGACCGTCATGACCACGATGCGGATGGTGCCGGGCATGGGGATCAGAATCAGCTCCGGATAGCCCAAAGCCAGCACCAGAATCACCGTTTCGATTGCGTTCCGGGTATCGATCATCCCTCCCAGCAGTTTGCCGCTGTCCGTATAGTTTGCGGGGATTGCGTACACGTTGTTGTATTCTCTTTCGTCCAAGTTTTTCACCTGCCTAATCTGTAAATTGTTGCAGTTGTGGTATATCTCCCCATCCGCAGCGCCTTCTGATGGTCCGGCACATAGATATCCACGCGATGGATATTGTTCTCTATGCCCGAGCCGCCCCGATCTTCCACGGTGTACATGGTACCGTTTATCATGATTTGCGTGCCGAAGGGATAATGGCTGGACATAGCGACCATACCGACCGCTGCCTGTTTGCCGCTGGCGGTAAGCCCCTGCGCATTGCTGCCGCAGCACTTTGCGCAGGCGCAGTAATGCGTCACCTCTACCTCCAGCGTATAAAGCGCCTCGCCGGTTGGGGCGTTTACCACCGGCGCATCGTAATCCACGATGCTGAGGCGGCGATAGGAAAGCCTTCCTTCATAGCTTGGCGTATTCAGGATAACGCCGATGCCGCCGGAGGAATGCACCCACATACGTGTCCCTTCCGCATCATATCCGGCAAAAATAAGCACATGGCCCCAGCCGTCATCATCCGCAAGGAATCCCAAATCACCCGGCAGCAGCTCCGCTGCGGAGACGCCGTAGGTATTCGGGTATTGTCCGTTGCAGCCGGCGCCGATCTCAACGCCTACTGCCGTATTGAATACCCATGTGGTGAAGCCGCTGCAATCAAGACCGTAGGGCCGAATCGTGCCGGTCGTCGGAGAACCGGCTGACGTCACCAGCCGCGGCGTGTTCCAAGCATCGTTCCAACCGGGCGCCGACTTGCCTCCCCAGAAATACGGGACCTTTCCTACCAGTGATAGCGCCGTTGTGAGGATGTGCTTTCGCATGGGACTGCAGCTTTGCGCATTGACAAAGGAAATCAGTTCCGCATCGGTCAAGGGAACCATCTGCCCATTGCCTAATGTCCCATACAGCGTCATTTTCAAGGCGTTGGCCATCTTCTGAATTGCCTCTCCATAGGTTATTTTGAATTGGTCATAGGTGGCGGAGGGATCGATCCCGAAGGCTCGGATGATGACGCTGTTATCAAATGGCTGTATGGTGCATTCCACATACTTTACGACCTCCGTTTCCGGAGTGAGCGTCTCCGTGCCGCCCTGCTCATAATAGATTTCGCTTCGTGTGCCGGTGATTCTGCCTCCGCTGTATATGGGAACGGAAACTGCCACAGGCGTATAGGCTGCCACATTGACCGGCTCCGATGTTGTTATCGTTTCGTCCGGCTCATAGTAGGTGCGACGGGCTGTGGTATAACGGTACTGCGGAACGCCATTGATGGTTCCCGTCTGTGTCTTGGATGTGACGACCGTCACGGTAACGGGTCTGTATGTAGCGTAGGTAAAGGGGACGATTTGCTCCGATTCCTTCTCTACGAAAGATACCGGAAACATACTGTCGGCAACGCTGCGAAGCTTTGCCAGCATATCCTCCTTACCGGTATTGCGTTGTTGAAGCGATGCGGAGTAGGCCGCAAGGATATAGCTTACATCGTACCCGGCGGAACCCTGTGCGTAATTGATAAGTGCATCCATAGACAGATCGTAGTCGTATCCGCCGTCCTCAATGATCTGCTCGACTTTTGCGAGGGCTGCGTCATACCCTTCCTCCACAACTGCGGAAATATCTGCGGCAAGGTCGTTATAGTATTCCAGCAGTGTTGTGGGGTTTTCCATGTCCACCATCGACCCATCCAGCCCAAACACGCTGTTTGTGACAACGCTGGGCAGTGAAACGATCAGGACGATAATGACAAGGAAAAAAAGGCAGATGCAGACAAGTATCTTAAACAGCGTGTGACGCATGGCCCATGCCGCCGATAAAATTGCACCCCACGGTCCGCCCGCAGCGGTTCCTGCGGCTATCTCGGCAACCGCCTTGCCGCCCTCCACACCTGCCTGCACCGTTGCGGCTGCTGCATTGGCGCCAGCTTCAGCGCCTTTCACGGCGGCTTGCTTCGCCGTCTCTTTTCCTGCTTCCTTTGCGGCTTTGGCCATCTGCTTGGCAGCTTCGCCGTAATTATCGCTGCCGTCGCCTATCTGCCGTTTATCCGGCTCAGCCATTTTCTTTTACACCTCCCCGGTGAGTATCCGAAGCCGCGCGTGGCGGCTGGTTTCTTCATTCGCAGTCAGGCAAAACAGCCGGAGGGATATCATCCGCTCCGGCTGTTGCCCGCTGCATTTATTTCCTGCGTTTCGGCGCCTTTATGCCGCTGTCCGGACGCTTTTCCGGCTCCTTAAAGCTAAAGCGGCTGGGCATGTTCTTGTATCGAACCGACTCCACGGACACCGTGCGGACGTTTTCACCGTCGTAGACGGGCTTTCCGTCCTCGAACACCGGCTTGCGTTCCACAGCGGGGTCTCCATGGATGGCGATCCACTGCTGCCCTCTGACGTCTTCATACACCTGATAATCTCCGCGCGGTGCGGCGAATCTGGCGGTGTCGTAAAAAGCCGTCCCGGAGCCATCGGTATGGCGGACCTCGAAGTGTCCGTCCTCCCGATGCGTGCCGTCCACATGTGCCACCTGCTGCTCAAAGCCGGGCATGAAGTTGCGGAAGGCCGCCTGATTATATGCGTCTGCGGCCTCTCCCTGTTCAAAGGCAGGCGCTTCCGCGTGCTGCTGCATAGCGTACCAGTCTACGCCGTTTGCCGCCTGCATGACAGTGTGCGGTGCGTCGGGCTCATTGTAATACGCGCTGTTGTACCACAGGCTGTTTCCGCTCTCGCTGCTGGCTTCCATGATGCCTTCGCCCGTGTTGCGAAGGACTGTACCTTCAGCAGCGCCGGGGAAGGCTGCTGCAACCTGTTCGGATTCGGCGGGGCTGCCGGTAAACCCGGGCGCATCGTAGAAGGCGTTTCTGCCCTCGCCGCTGGCCATCTGATACCAGGTGCTGCCGTCAGAGGCAGTTACAACGGAGTGCGGAGCGGCGGGTTTTTCAAACTGCGCCGTATTGAACATCTCCACACTGCTGACCTTGCCGTCTGTGCCGGTCGCCGTCGTACTGATATGTCCGCCGCTGATCTGGGTTCCCTTGAGTGTATGGCTCGCAAGCTGAGGCATGTAGTTGCCAAGGCTGCGGTCGGCGATATCGCCGACAATGGTGCCGGCTGCTTCTGCGGGACGCGCTGCTACGGAGGAGATGGATTCTCCCGTAAGCATTGCACCGTTTCTGGCAGCTACACCGCCAAAAACGCGCCCGACAAAGCCGACGCCGCCGCCCATGCCCATGCGCGTGCCGCCATCAACGGCGGCGTCACGGACATAGCTGTTACCCTTGAATCTGCTGACAAAGCCAGATGCAAAGCCGCTGGCCGCAGCCCCGGTTCCGGTTGCAGTCGAACCGCCCCTGCCGAACACGCTGCCTGCGCTCTTTGCGCTGTGTCCTACGCCGCTGATCACCCTTGCGGCCATCAGCAGCTCCATGCCCATGCTGGAACCGGTCTGCGCCACATTAAGCCCCATGGCGGCCATATAGCTGTCGAATTTCTGCGCGGTCTTTAGGAATGCCAGCGCGCAGAACAGCCATAGAAAGATAGATCCCTGCCCTGTACTCAGTGCGCCGCCGTTTCCGATATACTGGCCTACCGAGGAGTTAAAGCCCCGGATAAACCACACGTTCATGACCAGCAGGAGAAGCTGCGAGCCCACCATCCTGCACCAGCTTTTAAAGACCTGATTGGTCGCCTTGGAGCCGCCCATGCAGAATGCCAGCGGGGAGGTATAGCACAGCACACCGACCACGATATACCGTTCGACCGCCTCCAGCAGCAGCTTGAAGTAGTTCCATCCGAGCGCGATCAGCAGGATCAGAACCAGTATGGGCCCGACAACCGTCACGGTTGAAACGATTGTCAGCAGTCCGTTGCTCAGTACCTGCTCCACACCGGCAAAGGTGAATTCCTCCGCCGTCATGCTTACATCCATCAGTGCCGTATACGGCGCTCTGGCAATGTCGAGCGCCAGCATGAAAATTGGTTTTGCGTATCCGATCAGCAGCGCGAAAATCGCGCCACGCACAACTAATTGCCATGGGTTTTCGGCTTCTGTAATGGGTCCTCCGAACGCACGGAACAGCTGCCAGACCACAATGAGAAAAAGGACTGCCCAGGCTGTGTACTGCATGATGTCAAAGGCCTTGGTGATGAAGGGGAAATACTCCTCCATTGTCACCATGTCTGTTCCCAACGCATTGAGAAAGAGGCCGGAAACCGCGTCCATGATCTGCGAGGCAATACTGGAGATCCATGTCACGATCCCTTCAAAAATCCAGTCTAAGATAGTCGTTCACCTCCTGTCTGATCCCGAACTGTTGTACATCACCCAGTATACTGCCCGCCGGCGATCAACGGCTGCAGGTATGCTACGATAAAGCCGAGTGTGTTAAGAATAATCCAGGTCACAACGACTCGTTTGAGCCAGCTGGTAGCCTCGTCCACCGCACGCTGGTTCCGGCTGACCATCCGCACCAACAACGCAATGGCTGCCACGGTCACGGCGACAATGGTACTGATCCCGACCAGTTGTCCGTAGATATCCCGCATGATCGTGGAAAAGCGATCCCAGATTGTTTCAGCCATTACGGGCTGGACGGAGAGGATCGTTGCCGACGCGGCGCCCACTAACGACCAGTAGGTATTTCTGAGCCGATGCTTACCTGATACAAGTTGCTTTGACATGCTTTTACCTCCTGTTTTTCAATTCGGCACATAAAAAGGCACCGCTCTCGGAGGCTGAATTGCCTCGCAGAAACGGTGCCTTTATGGTGTGCTCCTACTATCGGACGCTAACAGTATAGCATGTTTGCATTTACATGTCATCGGCGCGAACCGTGCCATTTTCTCCGCCTTTTTCTGTGCCATCCACTATGCCAGAAGGGAATGACGTTTGTTCTGTTGCGGAGAAACCGGCGACTTTACAACCGGTAAGACAATCAGCGTCGTGAATTATGAAGCCGCTACAGCAAATGGATACCTCTTTCCAGATTTCTGAGTGCATCCATCACTGTGTAAAAAGAAGGAACATCACCATAGAGCATATCCTTCATGGCTTCGTAATCCGCAGCCAGCGCTGAAAAGCGATGCTCCGGTGGAACCAGCTTCAAGGTGCCCGGGACAGCCTCCTGGTACTTTGCCCAGACTCTCGGATAGAACTTCATTTTGAAGTCTACTACCGTTTTCAGCAGGTCCACCCGTGCAAAAGCGGCCTCTTTCACAGGCGTCATAGACATCCGATACAGGTCATAGTAATGCCGGGAATAACGCTGCGGCATTTCCGAACCTTCGGGTCTGTTGGCTTCATGGTGCAGGATCGTCGCCTTTTCCCAGAAGGTCCGCTCCGGCGCAACGGTCAGAATTGCCGTGTCCTTTTGTGAAAAAACTTTTGGATAATAGGTTGCTGCATAGGGCTCGATCTGCGCAATTTTTGCAGGCGTCCAAGCAGCCAATGCGCCAATCTCCAAACGAATGACCTGCAAGGTGGCAGGGTTTGTGAACAGGTGCGGATAGGCAAAGATGACGGTCTGTTTGTCCTTTTCGTCTATGTAAATGTTCGCCTCACAGCCAAGCTCCCGAGAGAACTCTGCCTGAACGGTGGGGCAAAACTGTTCTGCGAGGAAAACTTCCGCCCGAGCATTGGCTTCTTTGTTGAATGCATCCTGCTTGGTGTTGGAGCGCTTTTCCCATGGCTCGTCTTTACCATATCCCAACACCCGCCAATCCAAAATCAGATCAATATCCTCGGAAAAGCGGCTGATCAGGTTGAATGCTTTGGAAAGGCTGGTACCGCCTTTGAAGGTAATAGCATCTTTCCAGGGGCATCGGTGGAACAGATGGTCAAGCGTAAAGCATACCCAAAAATCTTTTTCTACGATGGCATCATTCAAGCCCATTTTATCTGCTGTATTTCGGAACAGTTCTCCCCGGTCACTGTCCGGCAATCGTGCTACATTTCTCATTGTGTGTCGCCTCCACACATTTTCCGTATCGTATCATAAACCCAATCCGTAGATTCCGTCGCCTCTTTCAGACAGGCTCGCTTTTCGTCCTCGGACAGCTTTTCAGAAAGCGTCTGTATGATCTCCGCCGTCACATTGGTCCTTCCCAAAGTTTTCAGCGCCTGGATCACCAAGCTCGTCATGTAAGACAGGCCGGTGATTTCCTTGTTGGTCCTATGCTTAAATTCCAGCTTTGTGGAGTTCCACTCATAGGTCTTATACGGGCCGTCGCTGATATAGGACCAGACCGCCGTTACCTGTGTGGAGAGCCCCAAAAGGTTCAGGGCTGTATTCCCACACGGAACGATGGTCCAGTGGTAACTTCGCGCCAATGCTTTTGCAACTGCGTCCGGGTCGGCCGCTACGTATTCACCAAGCAGCTTGCTGTACTTCGGCTTTTCGTAAACACCCTTTAATATCCGGCGAAGCATACCGATTTGCGTTAATCTGTTCAGATTGCGCCTGGTTGTTTCCGAATCAGCAATATCTGCGAAATCCGAGTTCACGAAGATTGTACCGTCATCCGCACCGTTGATTCGCTCCTGTATCTGCTTGGAATATCCAGTTTTCATCCTGTTTTCCTCCTTTACTCTGTCCCGAATATTATATAATATTCGGGACAGAATTTCAACTGGATTTGCGATCCTTATCTACAGTATCTCCAAACAATCTGCACATAATCAAACGGCTGCCATGCCGATGCTCCTGCGCGGCATCATTTGTCCCGCTCCTGTAGAAGCAAAGTAATAATCGAGGCCTTTAACCTTACCAGTTTTCCAAAATAGAAAGAACCTCCAGCCAGGAATCCACCTCGCCGGCAGGGGCAGACCATAGGCGCAGGGCGATGATATTGATTGCCTGCGTGCGGAGCCGGTAATAGTGCCGGGCAGAGATGTCCAGACGGTACAGAAGCTCTTCGTGCATCAGCTTGTCCGGTCCGAGAAAGGTCATGTAGATGATGTCGTACATCTTGTGCCCGTTGACCGGTTTGGCTTTCAATATACTGACCGCATCGTTGAGCCGGTCAACCAGCAGGCGGGAGCGGCGTACACTCTCCATCCGGCCTTCCAGCTTTCGATTGTTCATCCCAAGTTCCAGGTCGATCCGATCCAGCAGCGTATCCAGATCCTTCAGCGGGCGATCCAGCTCCTCTGCTACGCTGGACGGGAAGCATTCCAGCGTCCAGAGAATGGTTCGGTAGTGCTGCAGCAGGAGAAGCGTGTTATGATACATGCTTTTCTTTTTCTCCTTTTTGGCTTGGCGGACTCTGTCATCATCGATAGACGAATCTCCCAGAATGCCGCGCTTTGTTAAAAGTTCAATAAATGCGGCGGACTGCTGCGACAGCTTGGTTTCCTGCTGTTCATAAAGCGCCTTTCCGGCACTGCTTTCGATTTTGCTCATGTTGATTCTCCTTTCCGGTTTCGTGAGTGCAAGAAAAAATCCGCGTAAGCACATGGCCCGCGGATGTGGTTCGCATCTATGCGGCGTAGTCTACTACTTACACCTCTGCAGTCATAGATACAGTTCTGACAATTCCAACACAGAGAAGTATACGCGCGTATTATAGGGGACGAAAGTGCAACGCGATTTTCTGATGCCTGTTCGGCATAATCAGTGGTTCTCATGATAATGATCCTGCGGCTATACCAAAGGATCATCTTGTTCAGGCGTGCATTGTCCGAGCCTCCAATATGCGCATTTCCGGCGCAAATACGCATTTTCTCAATAATGCGTTCAATTTCTGCGCAGGTGGGCAGGGAAGCCTCTGTATCCAGCGGATACAGTCTATTGAAAATGAGGCAGCCGTAGGAGCCCGGCAGACGGTGCAGAGCGAAGGCATCCCCATTCTTCTGAAAAAATCTCCACACCTTTGTCTTTTCCCAGCCCCAGCGCCGTCCCAAGGCTTCCAATGTCAAAGCGGCGCCAAGTCTCCCGAATTGAACGGCAGGCGCCAGATAAGAAAACGCATTGCCGGTCTCCTGCCAAACCGTGTGGCACCAGAGGTCCAGCCATGCATCTGATTCGCCGAATGTATAATGCTGATCTGCAAGGCGCTGTGTGATGTTGCGGGGAAGGCAGAGAAAGCCATAGCCGTCTGTTGCGTAGACTGCTCCACTCATGCATTCGGCGCCGGAGCATTTTACGACCCAATCGGTGACGGCATATTCCAGCTTCTTTGTTTTCTCGTCAAGCGTGTAACGGATATACCCGAACCGGCTGAGCGTATTCATGATTTCCAGAGCCTCCGTGCGGCTTTTGACGCCCAGAATGCTCTTCAAGCCGACCACGCCACCGGACCACATCCCTGGCATTACATCGTTTGTGTATCCGCAGTATTTTGCCCGACCCTTGCGAAATGCCGCCCGCGAGGCCAGCTTCGCCCAATAACCCATGATTCCCTTGCCGACCGGCAAATGAGTCCTGGGCAGCTTAACCCATTGGTATCTGAACAGGCATTTCGGCATGACGGGTTCCTCCTTTCTGCGATTGGATATAAAAACAAGGCAGCCCCTTTAATCGAGAGACTGCCCTTGCAGTATGTGGTTACTATATTCTTACTTGAAGTCCGGGTAACGATTCCTTCTGCACCCCTACGAGATACCAGTCGTTTCCGTACTCTATGCGAGTGGGTACCCATTCGTCATTTATCAAGGCCTCCATTGTAGTTCCGCAGTGCAGGCCGCCATAGATTTCCTTGTTCTCAAAACGGATATCCATACGTTCTGTTTGCCTCTCAAAGTATAATACGCCCTGTTGCATGGTACTTCCTCCCGTGTTATAAAAGTATCGGAAAATAAAATGAGCCAGACGGATCAGCTACATCCATCTGGCTCTGTGGCAGGCTGAAATCATGCGGGATAATAGCCGCTTCAAGTACCTCCTTCCCAGCATATTTTGTCGGATTCAGTCCTGATACTCACCGATTGCGGTTTTCTCTGACTATCCCAATTATACAGCGAACTTCGCGTTTAAACTCCATGGCGGGTGAGACGATGGAATTGGCGAAGCCGGTTATAGGCACTATGGATCCTGCGCCAGACCATTCGCCTATCTTATCATACACGCCTATGCCGGTAAGCGTCGCCCCAAGGAATACCATCACTATGGCAGTGAACGCCGCTGTTCCCTTTTCGTCCAGTCCCATGCCCTGCTGCGCCCAGTTGCGCATAAGCTGCCCTATGCAGCATATTATGCCGCCGGATATAAACGCCCTGATACACTGAGAAAGTGTCCGGCTCTTGGGCATGCGCTCCTTTACCAGCTTCTGATACCTTGCCTGCTCCGGCGTTTTCTTTTCATTGGCCATCAGTTCTCTCCTCCCTGCTCAGGTATTCCCTTGGTGCGTACTCCTTGTAACGTACTTCCGCCCCTCTCGTGCCCTCCTTGGGCAGCAGATCGCTTTGGGGCAGCATCACCCTTTGTGAAATGCCTTTCATATAAACAATACCTCTGCAACATATCTTTTTATTATGTAGTCTGCGCCGCGCCCATGCTTTTATTCCGGAGTTAAGCTGGATGTTGTTTCCTCATAGCATTAACAAACCGTCAAATTCGCCGTCAAAAGGAAAATATAAGGTGAACTTTTGTGTTTTTGGCTTGTGCCAGGGGTACATATAAGCTACAATTATCAGGTAAGCAATAATACTTTTTTTCTTCGCCACCTGCGAAAATTTGAGAAGGGACGTGTTTCTCTCCCCTGTGAAAAACATATTAAGAACCATCCTCCCCGAAAAGCTGAGCGAATCGCTCAAATCAGTACTGCCGGTTACTGCCGTTATATTTCTGTTGTGCTTTATGGTCGTCCCCGTACCCAGCAGCGTTATGCTGGCCTTCATAGTAGGCGCGTGCCTTCTTATAATCGGCATGGGGCTGTTCTCCATGGGCGCGGATATGGCGATGTCCAGAATAGGCGAGCACATAGGCGCGGTCGTTTCACATTCAAAAAAGCTTATCCTGATAATCGTAGTCAGCCTTGCAGTAGGCATATTCATCACGGTATCAGAACCCGACCTCAGAGTGCTTGCCCAACAGGTGCCAAATATTCCTAATCAAGCCATAATATGGTCGGTAGCCATAGGCGTAGGCATATTCTTAGTGCTCGCAATGCTGCGAATATTTTTCCGGCTGCCGCTGAATTATCTCCTCATAGGGCTTTACGTGGCGGTATTTACACTTGCGGCGTTCGTTCCAAAGGACTTTCTCTCCACCGCCTTCGATTCCGGCGGAGTCACCACCGGGCCTATGACGGTACCCTTTATAATGGCGCTGGGCGTGGGCGTCGCCTCTGTCCGAAGCGACAGCCGCGCGGGCGAAGACAGCTTCGGCTTGGTAGCTCTCAGCTCTGTAGGCCCTATCATCGCCGTGCTGGTGCTGGGGCTGCTGTTCAGTTCGGAGGGCGGCGCGTATTCTCCCGTGGTGGTGCCCGATATAACCAATTCTCTTGAGCTGTGGAAGCTCTTTTCCGACGCCTTCCCGGGCTACTTTAAGGAAGTGGCCGAAGCCTTCCTGCCTATAGTCTGCATATTTGCCATTTTTCAGATACCCCGCTGCCGCCTTGGCCTTACTGAGATAATAAGAATCTGTATAGGTCTTGCATATACCTACCTCGGTCTGGTATTCTTCCTTACAGGAGCCAACGTTGGCTTTATGCCCGTGGGCAATATGTTGGGCGAACTCATAGGCCAGCTTCCCTACAATTGGATAATCGTGCCCATAGGTATGCTGCTGGGCTACTTCATAGTCGCCGCGGAACCTGCTGTTCACGTTTTGAACCGCCAGGTAGCCGAAATGACAGAGGGAGCTATACCCCAGAAAGCCATGAGCCTCAGCCTTTCCATAGGCGTGGCCATATCCGTAGGGCTTTCCATGCTCAGGATACTTACGGGGCTGCCCATAATGTGGCTGCTGGGGCCGGGCTACGGCATGGCGCTGCTGCTAAGCTTCTTCGTGCCCCCGGTGTTCACCGCCATAGCATTTGACTCCGGCGGAGTAGCATCCGGACCTATGACCGCCACATTCCTGCTGCCTCTCGCCATGGGGCTTTGCATATCCGTGGGCGGCAATGTAGCTCAGGACGCCTTCGGCGTGGTAGCAATGGTAGCGATGACGCCGCTCATTACCATACAGCTGTTGGGACTCTATTATAAGTTCAAGACCGCCAAGGCGCTGAAGGCGGATCAGGCAGACGAGCTTCATGAAAGCGATAAAGACGTCATCATCGTTTTCGAGGAGGAAAAAGAATGAACGGATACAGTATGATAACCGCCATAGTGCGGCGCGATCAGGATCAGGATTACATAGATTTTTTCCAGCGAAACGGCGCAGGTGTGGTTTTAGGCTCGCTCTGCGAGGGCTCAGCGCGTAAAAAGCTTCTCGATATGCTCGGGCTTGAGCGTAAGGAGAAGGTAATGCTGCACTGTGTGCTGCCCTCCGCCCTGCGTCCCCGCATACTCAGGCACCTGCGCACAGAGATGCACATAGATGCGCCAAACAACGGCATCGCCTATTTTATCAGTCTTGAATGCATAGGCGGTGCGTCGGCGCTTAGGTACCTTTATACTGAGGACACTATCATCGGAAACGAGGTGAAATACATGAAGGAAGCCAAACATTCTCTTATAGTTGCAATTACCGAGCAGGGACATACCGGCCTTGTAATGGACGCGGCCCGCGAGGCGGGAGCCACCGGCGGTACAATAGTCCGGGCCAAGGGTGCATTAAACGAGTCCCGGGCAAAGTTTTTCGGAGTATCCATTGCCGAGGAGAAGGACGTGGTGTACATAGTGGCAAGCGCAGACAAGCGCAATGACATAATGAGTGCCATAATGAATAAGGCGGGCGTAAAGTCCCCCGCCCATACCGTAATGTTCTCGCTCCCCGTTGATGCCGTAGCCGGCATACACGTTCCGGACAGCGAGCAGGATCAGGACGAATAATCAAATAAAATATCAGGGCGTCAGGTCTTTACCCTGCGCCCTGAACTCATTTTGGATCACAAACCGTGCAGTATCCGCTGAGGGCTTCCTGTCCTTTGCAAGGGCAGCTATCATTATCACCGCAAGTCCTATTATCAGTGCGGCGCATGCTATCAGCCACGCGGCGGTCTTTCTCGTCATAAGCATATCTCCTTTTTTCTTTAGTTTTCCGCGGAGATAAATAATTATTACGGTCTTTACCATCAGTTGACAAGGACACACAAGGTTTTAGGAGCCAAACAGCACGGCATAACCGCGTCGTCCTCATTTGAAATACATCCAGTATTTCTGCACTCGTCCTCCTTGTTCTGCCATACTCTTTGACTTCTAAAACTCAAAGACCCTAAAGAGTTTGCTTTGAGGGCGATCCAAGGCCGAGGAGCGCAGTACTACTGGAGGTAATTCAAGCGACGAGAACGCAGGAGCGCCCCAAAACAAACCTTTAGGGCTTGTGGGCTCTTGTCAACTGATGGTATCTTTATACAAAATATTCGTGCATCTCTTCTGCTACAAGGGTATTCGGGAACTGCCTTCGGGCTTCCGTAAGTATCTCACCGGCCATGTCCCGGCCGCCCCATATATGGGTGCAGATGAGCTGCCCCACACCCGCCTCTTTGGCTACCTTCCCCGCCTCCCCGGCGGTAAGGTGCGGGGCGTTCTCGCCCGGCTTTTCCCCGTCCAGGAAGCAGGCATCCGCAAGCAGTATATCCGCCCCCATGCACTGGCGGACCAGTTCTGTGTACATGCCCGTGTCACCGGTATAGAATATGCGCTTGCCCTTGTGCTCTATATCGAAGGCGTAGGTTTCCACCGGGTGAGCCGAGCTGTAAAGCGTCACAGTCACCTCCCCGAAGCGCAGCTTCAGCCCCGCCTTGGCGTGTACCATCTCGAAAACCCCGGAGGAGGCAAGCTGCCTGAACTCTGCCTCCGGCGTTTCAGGCGCTACCACCGTCATTGGCAATTCTATCTCCGTCCCCTTGGCGCTGAGCTGCGTAAGCGCATAGCGCAATACCAGCATATCGGACATATGGTCGCTGTGGAGGTGTGAAAGCAATATGCCGTCCAGCTTCAGCCCCGGCAGTATGCTCCTCAGGTTGCCAAGGGTACCGCTGCCGAGATCTACGCAGAGCTTTGTATCTCCCGCCTCTATAAGGTACCCCGAGCAGGCGCCTCCCGGCGCGGGAAATGGGCCGTGCCGCCCCAATACGGTGAGTTTCATATCATTCTACCTCTATAAAAGTATGGATGGTTTTGCACCCTATTATACCCCTGAGATATCCTTTACCACTGTGCCTGCAATTATCATGCCCGCAACTGATGGCACAAAGGCTATGCTGCCCGTGGTGCGGTGCTTTCCCGGCAGTATCTTCTCGCTGCCGTCCTCAGGGAATATGGCAGGCTCCTTGGAATATACAACCTTCACTCCGCGCACTATGCCCCGCTTTTTCAGCTCCCTCCGCACCACCCGGGCGAGGGGGCAGACTGAGGTCTCGCTTAGATCTGCCACCTGAAACGCCGTAGGGTCCAGCTTATTCCCCGCGCCCATGCAGGATATTATCGGCACTCCCGCAGCCTTGGCCCGCTCAATGAGTATGAGCTTTGATGTGACGGAATCAATGGCATCGACTATATAGTCGTATTTCGAAAGGTCGAAGCTGTCCGCCGTGGTCTCGTCATACCGCATAATCCGCTCGTCGATCATTACGTCCGGGTTTATATCCCGCGCCCGCGCTGCCATAAGGCTCACCTTTGGCCGGCCAATTGTGGAAGTAAGCGCGATTATCTGCCGGTTGAGATTGCTTTCTGCTACCACGTCATCGTCCACCAGCGTTATGCTGCCTATGCCGCTTCTTACTATGCCCTCAGCTGCAAAGCCGCCTACGCCGCCCACGCCGAATACCGCCACGGAGGCGTTTTTCAGCCTTTCCATGGCGTCAGCCCCCAGCATTATCTCTGTTCTGCAAAATCTGTTGCTCATCCTATTCTCCTTCGCCATGGCCCGCATACGCCGCGGCCGCGCAGTATATCTTACCCGCGCCGGCGTTTTTCAGCGCAATTGCGCATTCCTTCATCGTGCTGCCGGTGGTTATGACGTCGTCCACCAGCAATATATTTCTGCCCTTGCATTCCCTCGCCCGGAAGGCGCCACGGACGTTTTCGCGCCTGTCCCTCCCGGCAGTCATGGACTGCATTTCCGTATATCTTATGCGTTTCAAAAGCCTTGGCCGCACCGGTATATCATATCGTCTGCCCAGCTCCTCGGCGAGTATCATGCTCTGGTTATAGCCTCGTTCCTTTTCCCTTTTAGGGTGCAGCGGCACAGGCACTGCAGCGTCTATATTCCAATTTCCCGGCAGATCGATCCCTCCCGCCAGGCCTCGGCCCATGTACCTCCTGTTGCCATACTTGAATCCGTGTATGAGCTGTGCCGCGGCGTCGTTATATGCCATGGCCGCCACAGCCCCGGATATCACGCCGTCAATATGTATCTCCGCCGCCGGGTCTATGCTCTCCCTGCATTTCTCGCATAAGCCGCGCCTGTCCAGCCTTGCGTTTCTGTTGCAGAGCAGGCAGGCTACACCCTCAGGGTACAACGCATTCAGGAACACGTTCAGCAGCTTCATTGCAGCCCCCTGTCCGCCCGCATGAATGCCGCAAGGGCGCTGTAGCGCTGCTTAACCTGATTGTTGGCCACCATCTGCGCGGGACACTCCTCATGGCCTATTATATATACCGCCTTTCGCGCCCGCGTGACCGCCGTATAAAGAAGGTTCCTGGTCATAAGCATAGGCGGGCCTCCCGCGAGAGGCAATATCACCACCGGAAACTCGCTGCCCTGGCTCTTGTGTATGGATATGCAGTATGCAAGCTCCAATTCCTCAAGCTGGCTGAACTCGTACAGCGCCTCACGCTCGTCGTCAAAGAGCACGTCCACCGTCTGCTCATACAAGTCTATGCTCATTATGGTGCCGAGATCTCCATTGTAAACCCCCTCGCCCAGCTCGTCCGGCCTGCCCCGCCGCGCCCTCTTCCAGCTCATGCGGTAGTCGTTCTTCACCTGCATAACCTTGTCGCCCTCACGGAATACCGTCTCGCCGTATTTTCGCTCGTGCTTCTTATGTGCTGGCGGATTTAGAGCCTCCTGTAGGCGGAGATTTATATTGCGCACTCCAAGCGCGCCTTTTTTCATAGGTGACAGCACCTGTATATCTTTCAAAGAATCCGCTGCGCCCAGCTTGCTTACCTTGCCGGAGCACAGCGCCGTAAGCCGCCGCAGTATGTCCTCCGCGGAGTCTATCTGCTCGAAGCCGAATTCCTCCTCGCCGTGAAGTATGGGAGGCTGGCCGTTGTTTATCCTGTGGGCGTTGGTGACTATGGCACTGCGGCCGCCCTGCCGGTAGATTTCCGTCAGACGAACCACGGGCACCGTCTCCGAAGCTATGATGTCCCTCAGCACGTTGCCGGCGCCTACCGATGGCAGCTGATCCGCATCGCCTACCATAATGAGCCGCGTACCAGCCCGTGTAGCCCTGAGCAGGGACCATAGCAGCTGCACGTCCACCATACTCATCTCATCGACGATTATTACGTCTGTATCTATGGGATTATCCTGATTTCGCGTAAAGCCGCTCTCGCCATAGCCGTACTCAAGCAGCCGGTGTATGGTCCGCGCCTCGCAGCCGGCGGCCTCGGTCATGCGCTTTGCCGCCCTTCCCGTTGGGGCGCAGAGCTCAAAGCTCTCTCCCAGCTTTTCCAGCATGGTTATTACGAACTGCAATATGGTGGTCTTGCCTGTGCCGGGGCCGCCTGTTATTACCAGCGCGCCGCTGGTGAGCGCAAGGCGTACCGCCCGCTTCTGCTCATCGGCAAGGGACAGCTTATACTTCGTCTCCAGCTTTTCCGTCTGGCTGTCTATATTGAAATACGGCAATGTCTTTTCCCTCGGCGCAGCCAGCAGGTTAAGCCTTGCCGCACATTCGGACTCCATTCTGTATAAATACGGCAGGAAGCAGGCGTCGGTATTGTTTACCGCCTTATATACTACGCTTTCGCTTATTATCAGCTCATCCAGCTCCCTCTCGACAGGGCCTAAATCCGAACCTAATATATCCGCCGCCACCTGAATAAGCTTTTCTCTCGGCAGATAGGTATGTCCCTCGCGGCAGGCCCATTGCAGGGTATAGCGCAGCCCAGCCCTCAGCCTGAAGGGTGAATCCGGCGCGAATCCACCGCTCAGGGCTATCTTGTCCGCCGTCCTGAAGCCTATTCCCTCTACGTCGTCTATGAGCCGGTAAGGATTTTCCTTCAGCCGCTCAAGGCAATGTGGGCCGTATATCTTATACAGCTTCATAGCCTGGTTTACGGTTATGCCGTACTCCTGAAGGCCTATCATGACGTCCCGCATATCCTTCTGGGCCATGTAGGACGCAGCGATAGCCGCTGCCCTGACTCTTCCTATTCCGTATACCTCGGTGAGCCTTTCCGGCTGATTCTCCATCACCGAAATAGTATCCATGCCGAAAGTAGCTACGATATTCTTCGCAGTCTCCGGACCAATTCCCTTTATAAGGCCGCAGCTGAGGTACGCCGTCAGTGCGCCTATGGTGGCCGGTGCAAGGGTTACGCAGCCGGTGGCCTTAAACTGCATGCCGTAAGAGCGGTGCTCGTTCCAGTCCCCCGTCACCTCTATTCGCTCTCCAACGGCAGCAGCAAGCATAGGACCTACTGCCGTTATCTCGTCGCCCTGGTCGTCAACCAGCTCCAGCACGGTAAAGCCCGTGTCGTCACTTCTGAATATTATGTTTTTGACGGTACCCTTTATCTGCATATTGCAATTATACCATCAGTTGACAAGGACACACAAGGTTTTAGGAGCCAAACAGCACGGCATAACTGTGTCGTCCTCATTTGAAATACAACCAGTATTTCTGCACTCGTCCTCCTTGTTCTGCCATACTCTTTGGCTTCTAAAACTCAAAGACCCTAAAGAGCTTGTTTTGAGGGCGATCCAAGGCCGAGGAGCGCAGTACTACTGGATGTAATACAAGCGACGAGAACGCAGGAGCGTCCCAAAACAAGCCTTTCGGGCTTGTGTGCTCTTGTCAACTGATGGTACCATAATTGCCGTATATTTGGGAAAATCGGTCGTAATAAAATGCGTGCCATAATTTGTTCACGATTTACCACAGGTTTGGCATAATGCTGATGCTGTGCCTTCAAATTCAAATATTACAATTCATTTTAGAAAATACGAAAGGAGTTCTTTTAGATATATGGAAAACAACTGGTACAGCAACAACGGCAACGAGAACGGTCAGGGAAATTATTCCTCTGACGGCTACTACACCCCCAATGAAAAGAAAAAGAAGGGCGTAACTCCCGCGCAGTTTATAGTATGCCTGCTGGCGGTAGCGCTCATATTTGGCACCGCAGGCGCATATCTCGGCGGACGAATCAATAAGGAGCAAGCTCCCACGCCTGATTCCTCCAACATGATAGTTGAAGAACCCAATAAGGACGACGTCAATAAGACCGACCCCGAAGCTTCTGATGACAGCGTGAGCAAGCCTGAAAACAGCGAACACCCCTCCGATAAGCTCAACATAGCAAATAACGGTCAGGACAGCACAAACGCAACCGGCGTAGTCCAGAACTGCATGGCAAGCGTAGTCGGCATCTACGTTGGCAACACCACAATATCCTATGCTACAGGCGAAACCCAGGAGCAGGATACCGGATCCGGTTCCGGCGTCATAATCACTGATGACGGCTATATCGTGACCAACAACCACGTCGTGCAGGGCGCAGACACCATTCATGTTTATCTGCAGGACGGCACTAAATATGATGCGAAGCTGATCGGAACGGATACCTTCTCCGATCTGGCAATCGTAAAGATCGATGTGGCCAATCTGCCCGCCGCAACTATCGGAAGTTCCGGCAACGTCACCGTGGGGGACACGGTATACGCCATAGGCAATCCTCTGGGCGTGCTCACAAGTTCAGTCTCAAAGGGCATCATCAGCGGCCTTGACAGGACCATTACCATAGACGGCATCAGCATGACGCTTATGCAGACTGACGCCTCCATCAACCCCGGCAATTCCGGCGGCGGCCTGTTCAACGACTCCGGCGAGCTCATCGGCATAGTCAACGCCAAGAGCGCCAGCGTTGAGGTGGAGGGCCTCGGCTTCGCTATCCCCGTAGACTCCGCGCGGCCCGTGATTACCGACCTTGTAGATCTCGGCTACGTTACCGGCCGTCCCTATATCGGCATCACTATGCAGGACGTGTCACTGCGCTACGGCAACAACAACAACCGCAATAACCCCTTCTCCTTCTACATGGACAATTACGTGACCCGCGTACAGGTAATGAGCGTCGAGTCCGGCAGTGCGGCCGAGAAAGGCGGCTTGCTGGTAAACGATATACTGATGTCCCTCAACGGCAAAGAAATTACCGGTTCCTCCCAATTCGCCGCAATGCTTTATGAATATAAAGTCGGCGATACGGTAACAATAACAGTGCTGAGGGGCAATGAGACAAAGGATCTCACAGTCGTACTCGGCGAAAGGTCATAAGGCGGGCTCCCCCACACACCGTCTGTGACATACCCCCAACCATCTGGCAAAAGGGGCGGCATAAATGCCGCCCCTTCAGAGTGTCAAAAAAGTGGCTGAATGCCACTTTTTTGAGTTTTACGGGTTTTGCCTCTCGCATTCGCTCCCGGGCGGCAAAATCCGCAAAGTACGAAAACCTCTGGGTTTTCATCCGTTCTGACGCACATGTCGTCAGAGCCGGATTAAACATAAGGGGCTGCGGCCCCTTATCAACCCCGGGGTTTTTTGACAGACTAAGGGGCGGCATAAATGCCGCCCCTTTTTGCTAAGGCAAATTATATGCTTTTTTCTCCGTATTGCATTGCCGCAACGGTTTTTCGCTTTACTATGCCGTAGCATACATACTGGGCTATCAGCGTTACTATCCATGATATTGGGTAGCTGACCACCAGCATCTCAAATGTCCTGTATGCGGCAAATACCGTATATATCCAAACTATCCTCAGCACACATATGCCGAATATGCTTATGGCCATAGGCACAGTGGAATTGCCCATGCCCCTCATGGCGCCCACCGCCACATCTGATATGCCCATTATAAAATATGTGCCGCTGATTATCCTCAGCCGGGATACGCCCCAAGCTATGGACTCCGCGTCCCCCTTGGCGTATATGCTTATGAGCTGCTCGCTGAAGGCGCAGCCTATGACAGCCATAGACCCGGCTATGATCATTTGCAGCAGTATGCTCTTTCTGACTATATCGCCTATGCGCTGGAATTTGCGGGCTCCTATGTTCTGCCCCGTAAAGGCCATTGCGGACTGCACCACAGCGTTCATGGAGGTATAGATAAAACCCTCGACGTTATTGGAGGCCGCGCTGCCCGCCATTACGGCGGATCCGAAGGAGTTCACTGAGGACTGTATCACCACGTTGGAGATGGAAAATACTAAGCTTTGCAGCCCCGCCGGCAGGCCGACTTTAAGTATCGCCAGCATTTTATCCCTGTGTATACGCATATGCCTGACGTCGAGATGCAGGCAGCTCTCTGTTTTGACGAGGCTAATCACAACGAATATGGCGGATACATACTGCGAAACGGACGTGGCTATGGCGACGCCCGCCACACCCAACTTGAAATTCACCACCGTGATAACATTAAGTATCACGTTTATTATGCCCGCTATGGTCAAAAACTGCATGGGCCGCCTGGTATCCCCCACGGCGCGCAGCGCAGAAGCGCCGAAGTTGTATACCATAAACGCCGGCATTCCGGTAAAATATATTCGCATATACAGCACCGACTGATCTATTACGTCATCCGGCGAGCCCATGGCTTTCAGCATAGGCTTACATGCCGCCATGCCTATCAGGCACACGGCCGCGCCCAGCAGCAGGCTCATGAGCATGGCGGTGGATACCGTCCGCTCCACTTCATCAGGCTCATGCGCTCCGTAATGCTGCGCCACTGCCACGCTTACGCCTATGGAGATCATCATGAATACATTTACCAGCAGATTGGTGAGCGAGGTGGTAGAGCCAACCGCCGCAAGAGCTGTACGCCCGGCAAATCGGCCCACCACTATAAGATCCGCTGCGTTGAACAGAAGCTGCAATATGCCCGTAAGCATTATGGGTATCGCATAGGCTACCAGCTTTTTGAAAAGAGGGCCTTCTGTCATATCCATTTCTGTATTTCTATCAAACATAAGCTTTATCCCTTATTCCGTCTTTTCCAGCTTTCCCTCAAGCGCAGGTGTGCAGCTTACTTTTCCGTCCGTACCTATGAATACCGCCTGAACGCCCATCTCCTCTGCAAAGCTCATTCCCATGTCCCTGCCCAGCGCAAAGCAGGCGGTGGACATGGCATCTGCCATCGCAGAGCTATCGGCTATTATGGTGACAGATGCAAGGCCATTCTGCACCGGCCAGCCTGTGGCGCGGTCGAGTATATGATGATACCTTACGCCATCTTTGTCAAAGCCCCGCTGATATATGCCGCTGGTGACCACGCTTTTGTCTGCAACCATCACGCTATACCCGGACTTGCCGTTTTCCTTTTCCGGATCCTGTATGCCTATTGACCATTCCCTTCCGTCAGGCTTGCTGCCTAAAGCTACGACATTGCCCCCAAGGTTAAGTATGGCTCTCGTAACGCCCTGTTCCTTTAAATACTCCGCCGCCTTGTCCGCTATGTAGCCCTTGGCTACCGCCCCAAGGTCTATGGCCATGCCGGCCGGCATCGTAACCACATCGCCTTCGAGCTTAAGCTTAGTATAGTCCACAAGCTTCGCCGCACGCTCCAGCTGGTCCCTGTCCGGTATTTTCGGCTGCTCTGACTTAAAGTCCCACAGATCGCTTGCAGGGGCTATGGTTATATCCAGCGCACCGCCGCTTTTTTCGCATACCTCAAGGGCTATGGTCAGCAGCTCCGCCGTGTCGCCGCATACCTGGACGGGACAGCCCTCCCCGTGATTTATGCGCCACACGTCGCTGCCCTCGACAGTCCTGCTGAATACCTTCTCGTATTCGCCGCACAGGGCCACCGCATTCTCAAGGGTCGCCTTGTCCGCATATCCGGTTATCGTTATAACCGTATCCAGATAAAATCCCAGCGCAGAGTTGCTTTCCGGAGCAGTATCGCAGCCGCAAATACCGAGAACACAGGCGATCGCCAGGAAGCCACACATTTTTTTCGCAAATTTCTTCATTCCTTGATTATAACATCATTCATCCTTATTTGACATGACGATTTTTGCACTGACAGTCTCAGTCTTTTGTTTACATAACGCTACCATCAGTTGACAAGGACACACAAGGTTTTAGGAGCCAAACAGCACGGCATAACCGCGTCGTCCTCATTTGAAATACATCCAGTATTTCTGCACTCGTCCTCCTTGTTCTGCCATACTCTTTGACTTCTAAAACTCAAAGACCCTAAAGAGCTTGTGTGCTCTTGTCAACTGATGGTAAACTGCGTGAAATAAATATCTATCATTTCTGCTGGAATCTAGGTATTAGCTGTGCTATAATAAAAACGCTGATTTTTGCAAAACATACATAATTCTGTTTTTCATTTGAGGAGGTTTTCTGATCATGGATAAAAAGTGGCCCGCCTGGATAGTTCTCGGACTTATCGCCCTCATTGCCGGCTGTGCGCTTGGCCTTACCAATGAAGTCACCGCGCCCGTAATCAAGGAGCAGGCTCTCGCCGCCGCCGATGAAGCGCGCCGCGCCGTCCTCCCCGATGCTACGGATTTTGAAGAGCTGGCGGTAAATAACGACAGCATCGACTATTGCTATAAGGGACTTGCAAACGGGGAAACTAAAGGCTATACCGCCCAGGTCACCGTAAAGGGTTACGGCGGAGAGATAGAAATAGTCGTCGGCGTTGACAACGACGGCGTCATCACCGGCATCAACGTTGGCGGCGCAAACTTCTCCGAGACAGCAGGCCTTGGCGCAAAGACCAAGGAGCCCGCATTCACCGAGCAGTTCAAGGGCCTATCCGCTCCTCTTACCCTCAAGGGCAACGTGGACTCCGTCAGCGGCGCTTCCGTAAGCTCCGGCGCTATCGTAAACGGCGTAAATGCCGTACTCGATTACGTAGCGGGTCTGGAAAAATGATTCCCTCCAATATATCGGACTGACAGAAAAAGCGGCGAAAAACGCCGCTTTTTTTGACAGTATATCCTATGGTCGCCAATGCGGCGGTCATCTGCTATAATATATATATCACCTTTCAAGGAGTGCAATTATATAATGAAGACGCTTTTTAAAAACTGCGATATAGTAACCACTACCGATTCCGGCTTTGAGGTGATACGAAACGGCTTTTGCGGCGTTGACGGCGCTTATATCTGCTATCTCGGTACAGATAAGCCTGCGGAAAAGTACAATATCATCAAGGACATGACCGGCAGGGTACTCTACCCCGGCCTGATAAACGCCCACAACCACGCCGCCATGACGCTGCTTCGCGGCATTGGCAGCGACCTGCCGCTAAAGGAATGGCTGTACGATAATATGTTCCCCACCGAAGATAAGCTCAGGGCAGAGGACGTAAAGGCAGGCACAGAGCTGGCCATATTGGAAATGCTATCCACGGGTACCGTAAGTTTTTCTGATATGTATTACTTCTGCGACACCACGGCGGACTGCGTCATAGAGTCCGGCATGAAGTCCAACCTCTGCCGTGCCCTATCCGCATTTGATCCCAATGAGGCCTACGAGGACAGCTACAGGGTAAAGGAAGCCCTTTTTCTTTACAATAGCTACAACAACGCGGCAAACGGCAGGATAAAGATAGACCTGTCCATACACGCGGAGTACACCTGCCTTGCGGACATAGTCCGCCGCCACAGCGAAATGTGCAGCGATTTGGGCGCCATAATGCATATTCACCTGTCCGAGACAAAGGCCGAGCACGACGCCTGCATTGAAAAATACGGCAGGACCCCCGCCCAATGGTTCTACGATCTCGGCGCGTTTGACAGCCCCACCCTTGCCGCCCACTGCGTATGGGTAACGGATGAGGATATAGCGCTGATGAAGGAATGCGGCGTGTCTCCCGTACACTGCCCTACCAGCAACCTTAAGCTCGGAAGCGGCTTTGCCCGGGTGCAGCATATGCTGAAGGAGGGGCTCAACGTCGGCCTCGGCACCGACGGCGCAGCCAGCAACAACAACCTGAACATGCTGGAGGAGCTGCACCTTTGCTCCGTAGTACACAACGGCTACAATCAGGATCCAACCATAATGAATCCCAATGATACGGTCAGGATGGCCACCCTCAACGGTGCTAAAATTCAGGGCAGAACCGACTGCGGCGGAATCAAGGTAGGCAACAGGGCGGACATCATTGCGCTGAATTTCGATAAGCCCCATCTTCTCCCCGCCTTCGATCCCCTTGCCATGCTTTGTTACAGCGCGCAGGGCAGCGACGTATGCATGACCATGGTGGACGGCAGGATACTTTATGAAAACGGCGAATTCCTTACTATGGACAAGGAGCGCATATACCACGACGTAAAAAAGGCGCTGAAGCACCTGTACTCTTAAGCCCATAAGGAGGTATTTATGAAACGCATTATGTTTTTACTGCCCGCATTTCTGCTTGCGCTGCTGCTCACAGGCTGCGGAAGGGCTGTTTCCGAAACACCGGACAGTTACCTTCCCTCCATCATGATCGACGGCGTCCTCTACCATCTTTCCGACAAAGGCGAAATGTCGGGCGACGTCGATCCCTCTGACATACAAGGTGAAATAACCTCTACCGTACCGCTGACCCAGCTCCCCAAGGAGCATGGTCAGGCGAATTTCGGCAGCGCGGGCGACCCGTATGCATTTACCTCGGATGGGCTCGTGGTGCTGTTCAACAACGAATGGACGCTGTTTACGGCGGACGATCTCACCCTCGACGACGTAGTACGGCTCTCCAAAAAGGGCGACAAGCTGGGCTGGGAGGATTTCGCACAGTATAAAAGCAAGGACGTTGGCTCCGGGCTGTATATACTGTTATATGACATTGACGACGGCTATTCGCTGGCCATAGGTGGCGTTCCTGATGAAAAGCCCATGTATATGCGGCTCAGCTACGATACTGCATTCTCCGATGACTGTATAGACATACGCACCGGCGATGTTGAGGCCTTCATAAAGACCCGCAAATAACAAAGCATACAAAAAGGCCGAGAAACCGGCCTTTTATTGCGCCCTTTCCAGAGCCCTTTCTCTTAATTTTTCCATTATGCGGTTCTCAAGCCTCGATACCTGCACCTGGGATATGCCCAGATACGCCGCGATCTCGCTCTGCGTCTTGTCGCGGAAGTACCGCATCACCACTATCTTCTTTTCCCGGCTGTCCAGTATCTCCATGAGCTGCTGCAAAAGCACCCTGTCGAGAGCCGTATCTGTGCCGTCCTCCTCGGCGGTTATCCTGTCCATTACCAGCGCCTCACCTTCGTCGCCGTATACCGGCTCGTATATGGATACATGCGGCCGGGAAGCGTCCAGCGCCAGGGCGATATCCTCCGGCGTCTCGCCTATGTACTCCGCTATTTCCTGCACGCCTGGGTCCCGTCCCAATGCCGTACCAAGCTCCCGCTGGGCGGCGCACACCTTTGCCGCAAGCTCCTTTAAGGTGCGGCTCACCTTTATCATGCCGTCGTCACGGAGGAACCGCTTTATTTCACCTGCTATCATTGGCACAGCGTATGTGGAGAAGCGCACCCCATATGAGCTGTCAAAGTTTTTTATAGCCTTCACAAGGCCCATGCTGCCTATCTGATACAGATCGTCGTACTCTGTGCCCCGGTTGAGGTACTTCTTCACTATGGATCGCACCAGAGCCATGTTGCGTTCCACCAGCTCGTTCATGGCCTCCCTGTCGCCGGATTGAGCCAGCTTTATGTATTTCAGCGTTTCTTCGTATGGGAACTGCGGGTTGGGCATGATCTTCTCATCATTCATCTTCCCTCACCGCCGAAATGCTCTTTTTCATTGTGACCCTCGTGCCATTCCCCGGCTTGGACTCTACCCTTACGTCATCCATAAAGGCCTCCATCACCGAAAAGCCCATACCGGAACGCTCGAGGTTTGGCTCGGTAGTGTAAAATGGCTGCATTGCAAGCGCTACGTTTTCTATTCCCTTGCCTTTATCCTCAATTTCAAATGTGAGCAGCCTGTCCTCCGCGGTACAGCGCATGTATACCTTTTGGGTTGGGTCATTGCCATAGCCGTGTATTATGGCGTTAGTTACCGCCTCGCTTATGGCGGTGCGTATGTCCGTCAGCTCCCCTATGGTGGGATTGAGCTGGGTCGAAAATGCCGCTGCCACCGACCTGGCCAGTGATTCGTTTTGAGATATGCTGTCAAAGCTGAGCTCCATGCTGTTTTTCGTCATCGTAACTTACCCCCCTGATCTATTTTCTTTCCAGCAGCGCCAGTACGCCGGCCATTCTGAGTATCTTTTCCGCATATATGCTCATGCCGCCCATTCTGAGCTTCCCTCCGCTTTCGCTCATGCGCCGGTATCTGCCCAGCACCACGCCTATGCCCGAGCTGTCCATGAAGGTTATACCGCTCATATCCAGCGTCAGCAGCTTTACGCTGCCGTCCAGCTCACGATCTACCTCCTCGCGAATAATGGCCGCGTTGTGGTGATCCAGTTCTCCTGACAGCACAACGCGAAGCTCCCTTCCTCTTCTGTTCTTTTCAAGCTGCATAATTACCTCCGATTTACCGCTTTTGCCCTGATTATGCCTGTCCATTCAGGGCTTAACTGTGGTTATTCTTTACGCAAATTTCGCCTCCTTCAAATTATTCCCACGAACTTTGGCGAATATGCACTTCCTTTGTAAAAACCGCCAAAAACAAAAAGAGCGAAGGATTTTTCCTTCGCTCTGAAGCGTTTTTGTATTATTCCATAAGCTTTACGCCGGAGCTGGTGCCGAGCCTTGTCGCCCCCGCCTTTATCATTTTATCAGCGTCCTCGTGGGTGCGCACGCCGCCAGAGGCCTTTACGCCTACATCCGGGCCTACAGTCTCGCGCATGAGCGCAACGTCGTGTACGTTTGCGCCCCCGGTGGAAAAGCCGGTGCTGGTCTTGACATAATCGGCTCCCGCCCTTACGGCGCAGCGGCAGGCCTCGCGCTTTTCATCATCGGTGAGCAGGCAGGTCTCGATTATGACCTTCAGCAGCGCCTTGGGATGGCATGCGTCAACTACCGCCTTTATATCTTCCTCCACCAGCTTCCAGTTGCCTTCCTTAGCGGCGCCTATGTTGATCACCATGTCTATCTCGTTTGCGCCCTTTTCTATCGCCAGCCTGGCTTCATATGCCTTTGCCTCGGTGAGCATTGCGCCGAGAGGAAAGCCTACTACGCAGCAGGTGGAGACGCCGCTGCCCTTGAGCTCGTCCGCCACCAGCTCAGCATGGCAGGAATTTACGCATACGCTGGCGAAGTCGTACTTCTTCGCCTCATCACATATTTTCTTTATCTGTTCGGTAGTGGCGTCGGGCTTGAGAAGGGTATGGTCGATGTACTTATTGAGTTTCATCATTATTATTCATATTCCTTTCGGCATAATTCTTAAATGCGTTATTATTATACCATATAATTTGAATTTAATCTTCCCAAACATCGCGTATCCGGATAATATGCATCATTTTCCCAAAATGCAGCATCCTATAAACGCATTACGTTTTTAGGGGGGCGCTTATGGCGGAGTTTAGAATACCCATAAGGATACTTTACGGCGACGGCACATTGGAGCATATATCCGGCCTCCGGGGCGACCGAATGCTGCTGGTACATGACTGCGAGGCCGCGTGCAGGATAGCACAGAAGCAGGCAAGGCGCACCGGCATGCACATACGGGTATTCAGCGTGCCCGAAGGCCCGGTCGACGGCCCGACGGTGCTGGAAGGGGCAAAGGCGCTTATGGAGTTCAAGCCGGGCTGGATAATCGCCATAGGAGGCCATGCCGCAATGGACTGCGCAAAGCTCATGCGGATATTCTACGAGCGTCCCGACCTTACTCCGGACGATCTTGTCAGGTCCGATATACCCAGAATGAAGCTGGGGCGCACACGCCTTATCGCCGTTCCTGTCCTCGGTTCAAACGGCGGCGAGGCCACCGGCTACGCGGCGCTATGGAATCCCCGGGAATGCCTTGAGCAGGTTATATACTGCCCCGGTCTCATGCCCCACGCCGCCATAATCGACCCGCTGCTGCTCAACGCCTTACCTCACACCCATACCGGCGAAGCAGTATTGTCCGCACTGGCGCTTTCCGTGGAGGCGGCCGTCTCTCCCGAAGGCAGCTTTTTCAGCCGCCCCTTCGCAATGCAGGCCATGCATACCATAATAAGCAGCACCATCGCGTTTTCCTGCCTGCCATTTCCATCAGAGCCGCTGCTCAACGCCCAGATACTCAGCGGCATAGCCCACTACAACGCCTCCCCCGGCCTTTGCTCTGCAATGGTTCACGGATCTATGGGGCTGTTTGGCCGTGTATCCTTCGGGACGCTTTGCGCCGTGTACCTTCCTGCCATAATACGGCGTTCAACCGGCCAATACTCCGAGGGCTACGCCGCCATAGCGTCGGAGTTGGGTCTGAAGGATACTCCCGAAGCTATTGCTGCGCTCATTGAGGAATATGCGGACATGCTGGGGCTGCCGTTGAAGCTCTGCGAGCTGGAACGGGATAAAAACGCTTTTTTAAAAAAGCTCCCCCGCCTTACGGCGAGGGTAGCACAGTGCGGCGAAGTTGCCCAAATTATACCGGATGACACTCAAAAAAAGGTAGAGGAGCTGTTCCGTCACGCCTATTCCAAATAGCTACATATTCTCTCTTGCGTATTGGAATATGTATTGTTGCAATATGCCGCTGTTTGGGCCGAGGGCGGCTATCTGGTCCTCCATGGCCTTTTTCCCCGGTTCTGCGCCTTGGAAGTACATGAGCCGCATGGCGCGCTTCATCCATACGTCCAACGGAAATGCGTCCGCATGGCCCAGCGAGAACAGCAGTACGCAGTCCGCAACCTTTGGCCCCACTCCAGGGAATCTCAGCAGTTCTTTTCTGGCCGCCGCCGTCGGCACGTTCCTCAGCGTTTCCAGTTCGTACCCGTCGGCTATCATTTTGGCGCTGTCTTTGATATATGGCGCCCGGTAGCCGGAGCCTATGGCGGTGAGCTGTTCAACGGTCAGCTCCGCTATGGCCTCAGGCGCCGGGAAAGAATAGTATTCAGTAGTTCCTTCGTGCTTTTCTCCCGCCAGGATACAAAGCCTGTCCACTATACCGGTTATGCGCTTTATGTTGTTGTTTGCCGATATGATAAAGCTTATCAGCGTTTCAAATGGGTCCTGATTGAATATGTGTATGCCGCTGGCGTAGTCCAGGCATTTGCCAAGGGTAGCGTCACATCTCACCTCGTCCTCTATGGCCTGATAGTTTCTGTATAAGTCAAAGTAATTGAGCCAGAAGCCGACATCTTTATCCTTGCCGGGGGTTATAATCAGAGTTTCTCCCGTCTGCCTTACCGTAGCTCCCCTGCCGCCTGCCACGCCGAACCAGCCGTTTCCCGTATTCTTCCAGCGAAACGCCTGCCCGCAGTCGCAGGAACGGGCAAGGTCAAAGCAACTGACCCCGGACACTATGATAGAACCGTCCCTGACATATATATCCATACGAATCCTCTCCATGTCGAATCTTAAGCATATTTTCCTAAAATGCCCCCTGCTTGTCAAGTATGAATCCGCTGTCCTTGAGAGCAGCGGCACTGTCTTCTTTGCACAGAGAGAGACAGACGGGCCTTAGCCCGTCTGTCTCAGAGTGTCAAAAAAGTGGCTGAATGCCACTTTTTTGAGTTTTACGGGTTTTGCCTCTCGCATTCGCTCCCGGGCGGCAAAATCCGCAAAGTACGAAAACCTCTGGGTTTTCATCCGTTCTGACGCACATGTCGTCAGAGCCGGATTAAACATAAGGGGCTGCGGCCCCTTATCAACCCTGGGGTTTTTTGACAGACTGAGACAGACGGGCCTTAGCCCGTCTGTCTCTCTCGTTAAGAATAGTTATGAAAAGCAGGTTCTCGAATCAAATGCCAAGCTTACGTACTACTTCGTCCATATAAGACTTAACGTCCTGAATATCCTTGTCGATCTGCTTGCGGACTTCATCCAGACCACCGGAGAATTTCTTCACTCCGCGGATATAGGCATAAACCTGAAGCAGAACATCCTTGTCGTATATATCCTGGTCAAAGTTCAGTATAAATGTCTCTATAGTGGCAATGGGTATATCGTCATCTGAGGGACGCAGACCTATGTTAGTCATGCCCCTGTAATACCTGCCATCTATTATGGAAAGCGTGCCATATACGCCGTGAGGAGGAAACAGCTTATTAGCCGCTACGCCCAGGTTAGCCGTAGGCATTCCGTGCTTGCGCCCGGCCGCCTTACCGTGGACGACCCTTCCCATCATAATATATACATGGCCAAGGAGTTCGGACATCTTATTAAAATCCTTATCCTCAATTGCCTTCATTACAGCTGCTGTGGATACTTCTTCGCCATTGTGATAAACGACGGGAACAGACTCAACCGCAAAGCCGTACTTTTCACCGAGGGCCTTGAGCTCTGAGATACCCTTATTATCGGAGCCAAAGCAGATATCCTCTCCGGCTACTACCACCTTTGCGTTGAGCTTTCCGGCAACGGCACTGCAAAGCTCGTCTGCGGTCATGGAATCATAATCCCGGGCGTTTACCGAAACCATTATTTCCACGCCGGTTTCTTTAAGGAGTTCTTCCTTTTCGCGCTCGGTATATATAACGGGCTTAAATGTCTCGTCTGCGCTTACTATCACAGGTACAAGCCCCTTATGGGCACAGACCTTTTCTATAACTGCCCTGTGGCCAAGGTGGATACCGTCAAAATGTCCAAAAGCCACACAGGTACCGTCCTTCGTACCACCGCAAAAATCCAATACATGCTTCATTGTAAGTTTCCTCCGGTCTCGAGACATACCTGCGGCAGCGATGCACTGCCGCAGGACTTTACGTCTCAATTCAAACAACTATATCGGCTTATTCAGCGAGATGCTTCTTGGAGTAAAGGAAGTAAATCAGTATACCTACGATGTAGATGATGGCAGTGAATATCCACATCTGCGCGCCGCCGTTGAATATGGCGGGTATGTAGCTCGCTACGATCACGATTATGGTGATCCAGCTCAGAGCGTTTCCGCCGGGAGCCTTATAGTTACCCTCAATATAGGGGAGCTGCTGCCTGGACTTGATCAGGGAGTAGCACACTATAACGATGGTAAACGCCGCGGCTATGGAGCCGAGGTTGACCAGAAGCTCAGTCCAGGAGGGCTGGCAGCTCAAGGCGGCCGCTATGACGGCGGACACTATGATGCCCACGGAGGGAGCGCCGTTCTTGTTGGTCTTTGCAAATGCCTTGGGCAGGGCGCCGTCCTCGGCCATGGCCTGTATCGTCAGCGCGTTCAGGTTCTGAACCACCAGCATGGTGGTGATGAGGGCCAGGAATGCGGATATGGAAATCAGCTTGGAAAGCCAGGGCACGTTGGTCATAGATGTCCAGGCAGCCGCGAACATGGGGATAAAGCGCATACCGGGGTTCTCTACCAGGAACTGGGTGGTTATATGACCCATGGTACCGATGATCATCAGGAGGTACAGAGCTACAACGATTATCAAAGCTATAGCCATGGACTTGGGAACGGTGCGGTTAGGATCCTTTACCTGGCCTACCATGAACGCTATGGCAACAACGGAGCCGTAAGCGACCATGGCGTTGGGGATAGCCTGTATCCAGCCGGTCTTGCCCATGCCGCCCTCAAAGAAGTTAGCATAGTTGCCCCAGTTGAAGTTGTCGTGGGTCAGCGCAATGATGCCAAACGCCAGCATGGTGATAATGAGCAGGCCAACCAGGATGTTATTGAACTTGCCGGCGTCAGTGATCTTCCTGAGGTTGAGTATTACGCAGAACAGTATGGAGGCCAGCGCGAGGGGGATCTGGAGGCCCGAAAGAGCCTCGAAGCCAACACCCAGATAGGTGGCTACATAGATCGCGGAGAACGCTACCGCGATGAAGTTGGAGATTATGTATCCCCATGCCGCAAGATAGCCCCAGAACTTGCCGAGGGACTTTGCGGGGAATACATAAACGCCGCCGGAATGGGGGTATCTTACGGACAGTTCTGCCACCTGAACGCCATAGCAGCCAAGTATTATAGCTGCAACTATCCATGTAATTATAGCCGCGGGACCGGCATAGTACATAGTCATGCCGGAGAGTGAGAAAATCGCGCTGCCGATGCAGCCGCCGGTAAGTATAGCAATGCAAGCTACAAGGCCAAGCTTACCACTATCTTTGTTTTCCATAGAGTCCTCCTAAATAATGTGTTTTTATTGATTTTTCGGGGCCTGGGCATCCCAAAACCTAATTCGTTTTTACTGGCAATTCACTTAATCGAACATTTTATTTATGATATAGTTTAATGTTTAACATCGTTTTTGTCAATATCAATCTTATATAATAATCAATGCAGGTACATCAGCATTATTTCCTCGGCTATCCCAGTTGATGCTTTGCGCCAGCAAATTTTAAGTAAATTCTATTTACAGTATCTCCGTACAGGGCTACCAGCCCTGTACGGAGAAGTCCGGACCATATCAGTCTGTTATTATTACCCTGAAGGTGCCGGGCACAATCGCCGCCTCAAAGGCCTGCTGTGCCTGCTCGAAGGGGAACTTCTTTGCAATAAGCGGCTTGCAGTCTATTATGCCGCCGGAAAGCAGACGGTTAGCGGTAAAAAAGTCGTGCACGTCGGGGCTGATGGAGCCGGTGAGTATGGGCTCATTGCCATGCAGCATCTGGGGGCTTACCGGCGCCGGGGCATCGGGATGCATGGAACTGTACTGTATCATGCGGCCGGCCTTGCCTGTCATGGCGATAGCCTGAGGTACCACGGAAGGTATGGCGGTAGTGTTGAACACCACGTCTGCACCACGGCCCTCGGTAAGGCTCTTTACATACTCAACAGGATCCTTCTCCATGGGGTTGAAAGTAATGTCGGCTCCCAGCTTCCGGGCCAGAGTGCGGCGGCTCTCGTCTACCTCGCTCATTATGACCCTTGCACCCCTGCGTTTCGCCAGCATTACGTGATACTGACCCATTATGCCGCCGCCTATTACTACCACGTCTTCACCCAGCTGAATGTTAGCCTTGGTGACGCTATGCACCACACATGCAAGAGGCTCGGTCAGGCTGGCTTCTTCATAGCTCAGAGTGTCGGGTATCTTAAAGAGATAACCGGTATTTACTATAACGTAATCGCAAAGGCCGCCGGGTCCTATAAGCAGTCCCTCGCGTACGGGCTTTTTCTGCGCCCTTTCGCAGAGATTAGCATGTCCGGTACGGCAGTAATAGCACTCGCCGCAGTTGTAAAGCAGACGTACGGCAACGCGGTCTCCTGGCGCCCACATTTTCTTGTTCACGCCATCGCCCAGAGCAACTATCTCGCCTGATACCTCGTGGCCGCCGGTGCATGGCAGAGGCATCTTCACTTCACCCCTGAATATGCGCTGCTCAAGGGTGCAGAGCGCTACGGCATGTACCTTTATCAATGCTTCGCCGTTGCGAAGATCCGGGGTGGTCAGGTTCATTATCTCGGTCTGTTTTTCGCCGGTTACGGCGATAGTCTTAATTTGAATAGACATATCTTTTACCTCCGGTTATTTAAGCATCTTCATGGCCTCGTCAACGGTGGCATCGTCATGCACTATCGCGGCAATGGCCGCGCAAACGGCGGCTATATTCTCGTGACGGTAGATATTTCGGCCCATTATAATACCCTTTGCGCCAGCGTCCAGAGCGCCGCGAATGTTGGCGAATATCTCCTCCTCGCTCTTGGCCTTGCCGCCGCCCAGAACCAGTATGGGCGCGTAGCAGCCGTCAACGACCTCGCGGAAACGCTCGCCCCCGACGAACTCGGCCTTGATAAAATCAGCGCCCAGCTCTGCGCCCTGCCTGCAGGCAAAGCTCATATTCTCAACAGAACGGGTATCAATGCCATCGTGCTTTTCAAAGCCGTAAGGCAGCATCTCGGCGCCTACCGGAATGTTGAGCTTTTCAGCCTCGGCGCAGAGGTTAGCAAGGTACTCCAGGGTGTGCTCATTGTCGGTAGAGCCCGGATAACCCATGCACAGCATGGCATCGGCGCCTACGCGCACCGCATCCTCGGGGGTGTACAGCAGGCTAAGGGGATTCATAGGTTTGCGGAGTGCAGAAATTCCTCCGTCCGCACGCATTATAATACCGGCATTGCCGAAATCATTCTGAAAGGCCTTAATAATACCATAGGTAGTCAGAAATCCGTCAGCACCACCGGCCACAGCCTCGCGGATAACATGTCCCGGATCCTTCAAATCGGGAGAAGGCATCATTGCCGCGTGATCCATAGCCAACACGAAGGACTTGCCGTCCTTTTTAAAGAAATTATTCATTCTGCGTTTCATAATTCTTTTTTCCTTTCGTATTAGTATTTTTAAAATCTTTTTTAATAGGCCGCCCCGTATATCTTGCTGTATGCACACTGGTTGCCGCCGAGATAAAGGTGGGTAGTCTGCTCAAGTGTGAGTTCGCCTTTGGCGGGAGGGAAGAAGCCGCCGGATTCCTTATTGAGCCTGAAGGTATCTCCGCCTACTGCCCTGTCCACAGCAGAAAGGTGTACGGTCTTCTCAATTGAACCTCCGCTGCACATAGCTGTAGCTTCGGGTACATCGTCAACCAGCAGTATGCCCTCTGTGCCGTCCTTGCCGCCGAATTCGAAGGTGATGCCGGCGGTGCGGATACCGTGGCGCTCAGCGGTCTGTATTGTAAGCATGCCGTCGGTGCAGGCGTTGCCGCCGCCTTCCCATACCATTACCAGGCCTTTTGCATCCAGCATCTGAGCAAGCTTTACCACGTGGCTTGCACAGCGCTGCTTATGCCATGTGCTGGGATTGTGGCTGCGGCAGAATATTACGCCCTTGAAGTTTATGTCCTTGCCGTGGCGCCTGTACAGTTCCAACAGCACCGGATGGTTAACATGCAGATAGGTGGGTACCTTAAAGGCGGGCCACACATAGTTGCCGCTTACCACACAGCCGTCCAGCATTTCATTGGGATGCAGCACAGTGGGAACCATATCGTCTATGGGCATTCCATAGAGCATTGTATCCGCATACGGTCCCTGGTTCTGGCACTGCCATACCATCACTACCCCGGGCAGCTCCGGATGCTCTTCCTCAGTAGAGAACTCCTCCGTCCTGTCGGGAGTCATGCTGCGTGTGAGCTCCGCCAGATAATTGGATATTCTGATGGCAATAAGGCGAATATCGTTATCGTACTCGATAGAGGATTTGCCCTCGTTCAGGTCGTATATTATGACCAGATTGTTTGTCTTGGAAAAAGGCGTATAGCCCGCATAGAAACCGCTGAGTTCAATTATGGCGTCGCGGGGATACAGCAGGCCGCTGGAGGCGTTGGACTCATCCCATGGAAGGGCCGCACTCTCTATTACGGCAAAGCCGGACAGCATGTTGGTGACGCCGCGGCCTACGGTATAAGGGGTGCTGAAAAATCCTGAGTACTGTACGCCCTCACCCTCTATTTTTACCATGGGGGCTATCGTGTCCAGAACGTGTATGATGCGTGCATTTTCACCCGGCTTGGTTATTTCGAGATGATAGCCCTTCACAGCCTTGCAGAGGTCGGCGGTCAGCGCCTGAAGCTCGGCTTCGTTTACGGTAAGCACACCGTTTTCCAATGCGCACTTATCGCCAAAGCGAACATCCTTAACGTCAAAATACTGACGGGTAAGCTTCATATCTATCATTGCTTAGTCCTCCTTGCTCTCGTCCACAGTAAATACCGTGGGTGCGGTGATGTCCATCTGCAGGACTTCCAACGCCTTGTCGATGATCTTGCGGCGGTAAACCTTTTCTCTGTCTATGGGCAGATCGGGATTGCCGGCTGGGGCGGTAAATTCGCCGCCAAATACTATGCGGTTCGCACCAACGCTCTTGGCTATGGTGGTAAACGCAGTTATGTGTACATTAGGTATGCCTGCTCTGTCAAGCTCTTTTGATATCGTTGCGCAGCAACGAGTGCAGGTTCCTCAGGTAGAGGTCAGCAGACAAGCATCCACCTTGGCATCCTTAAGCATATTTGCCCACTTCTTGCCCATCTCCTGGCTGCTGCCGATGTTTGTGCCGACACCGCAGGTAGCACCGAAGAACTTGTATATATCTCCAATTTTGCCTTCCTTCTTGCAATCGAGAAGAGCATCAAGAGGTACCAGACGATGAGGATCGGCGCTGGCGGCGGTAGTATCGTATCCGCCGTGTATTGATTCATACACGCCCTTCTTAAGAGCGTCGAGGCCGGTCATATCATAAATACCAAAGCTTATGGCAAACGCCTGCTTGATCTTGTCCGGGTTGCCCACAGGGACCAGACCGCCAGTGGTAAACAGGGCTATGGTAGCCTTGCTTATGTCCTTTATCTTTGCGGCAGGGGGTATTACCTCAAAGCTCCTGAGGGGCACCTCTGTCTCAAACTTCTTGTTATACAGCCTCGCCACGAGCATATCCACGACGCGTTCTGCGCCGGACTTATCGGAATATTCATTATAGCGGTGGCCGGTAGGCAGGTATCCTTCGGCGTGGGCGGTACCTATTTTTTCCTTCCTGGCAAGCTTAAGGGCAAGCTTTGCAAGCGCAGGCAGAGTCTTGCGCATACCTACAGCAGTCTCTGTGCTGGGTACGATATAGTTGTTTTCCACGTACATGTCTATGGCAGGGTTCTCATGCCACATACAGGTAACGCTGGGTACTCCAAGCTCGCTGCGAACGTAATCGCATACCTTGGCGCAGGCAACGCCGTAGCGGCCGGCATTAAATGCGGGACCCGCGATAAATACGTCCGGTTTTTCCTCTCGAATTACCTTTGCCAGCTTTTCCTTGACTTCACCATAGTTCTCATCAGTGTTTACGTAATTATCGCCGCAATATACTACCTTGGATATGGTCATCTCTCCATTCCAAAGCTGCTCAAGGCCCAGAGCAGGCCCTTTTTTCTCTTCCAGTATGCCAAAGCCGGTGTCCGCCATGGTTTCGCCACCTATTCCGGCATAGAACTGGTTGATATAGTGTACCGCCTTCAAACTCATTTTGTGTCAGGAGTCCTTTCTTATCTTGGTTAAAAATTTTGTAAGATTTATTCAAAAATCGCAGCCATGCTAAAAATATAAAGCGGAGAGCTTTCAGCCCCCCGCTTTTCAGCTTATTCATGTGTAGGAAGAATGTTTTGCCCGTATGGCGGACTGGATATTATCACAAATGTTGCCGGTTGTTCTTCTGTATACATAACATGCTCAATATTTGCATCGAACACTATACAGTCGCCTTGCTCAATCCTGTACCGCTCTTCCTCTACCATGACACAGACGCAGCCGTCCAAAGTAATCAGCATCTCCTGCCCCTTGCCGTGCTTGTGGATATGCCGCTCGCTGGGTTCATCGGGGGGCAGGTAGACATAGCTTACCTGAAGATTGCTGGTCTTTTCGGGGGTTATTACCCGGTAGGCTATGTCGGCAAAGGCATTATTCCCTCTGAAGAGCTCTTCCTTACGGAATACCTTCGGCACTGCGCCGCTGGGCATAAGGAAGTACACCATGTCGACACCAAAATACTTTGCGATGCGCTGCAGATTGGTTATGGACACTGAATGCTTGCCATTCTCCAGACCCGAAAGGTATGAATAGCTCATTCCCGTTTCCTGTGACATCTGCTGCAGCGACAGGCCGCGGATTCTTCTCAGGGCACGTATCTTAGCGCCTACCGTACTATCGTTTTCCCTGGAAAAATCTTGTTCTTTTTTAGGCATTATATTTACCCCTTGAGTGATACTTTAATAATTATTAACAGTATCACACAGGAGGAAGGGTTCCGTCAATGGTTTCCACGAATACAGTTTTGGAAATCATGTACTTCTGCATACCCGCAACGCCCAGACCGCTTTCCTTCCATCCAGTGCCGGGAGACTCTATCATACCCTTGCTGAAGTAGTGGTTAACATATATCTGCCCGCCCTTTATGCTGTTGGCAACGCGGATGCCGCGTTTGAGATCGTTGGTATATACGGCGCCCGCAAGGCCGTAGGAGGTACCGTTTGCAAGAGCGACGGCTTCTTCCTCGGTGTCAAAGGGAGTAACACAGCCCACAGGCCCGAATATCTCTTCCTGATATATAGTCATATCGGGAGTTACATCGGCAAACAGAGTCACCGGAACGTAATTGCCCTTTGCAAGCACAGGGTCGGTGTAGTGCTCGCCGCCGCAGACCAGCCTCGCGCCCTCTTCCTTGCCCTTCTCTATATAGCTCCATACCTTTGCGGCATGGGACTTGGAAATGAGGGGATCCAGGTTGGAGTTAAAATCGAAAGTATCGCCCGCAACATACTTCTCAGCGATAAACTTTTTCATTTCCTCTACAAACTCATCGTAGATGCTGCGCTGTACAAGCACACGGGTACCTGAAACGCAGACCTGACCGGAATGGTTGGTGAAGCCCCAGACGGCCCACTTGGCGGCGTCCTTTACGTTTACGTCGTCAAAGAAGATTGCAGGGCTCTTGCCGCCCAGTTCAAGGGCAATATCCTTTACGCGCTCGGCAGAGTTGTGTATCACCTCGCGGCCGGTCTCAATTCCTCCTGTCATGGCGACCATGTCTACCATGGGATGCTTGGTGAGATACGCGCCGACTTCTGAGCCGGAGCCGGTAACTACATTGAATACGCCTGCGGGCAGACCGGCTTCTTCATATACGCCAGCCAGCTGCAGCAGAGCCAGCACTCCCCAGGATGGGGGCTTGATAATGCAGGTATTGCCTGCGGCCAGTATAGCGTTTATTTTCTGGCAGCCCATGAGATAAGGCCCGTTCCAGGGTAGTATCTCGGCTACTACGCCAACCGGGTTCCATGTAACGTAGTTCAGCGTGCCGTAATCGGAAGGAACGACTTTGCCTTCAATATCCCTTGCCTTTCCGGCGAACAGATTGAAGGAATCCACTGCCATTGGCACGCAATAGTAGCGTGCGGACCCGTAATGATAGCCGCATTCGAGCGACTCGAGTACTGCAAATTCCTCTCCCCGGCGTTCCATTATCTGTGCGGCCTTGGCAAGTATCTTGGCGCGGTCACGGGCAGCAGTGCGGCCCCAGGGGCCTTCGTCAAACGCCCTTCGGGCAGCCTGCACCGCCTTCTCTGCGTCCTCCACAGTGCCCCGATATACCTGAGCAAACGGTTCATTGTTAGCGGGGTTGATAACATCCACCACTTTGCCCTTTTCAGCGGGTACATACTTGCCGTCAATATACAGCTCGTAAGGCGTCTTTTTTACATAATCCAGTGGATTCACTTTTATTCCTCCTATTCAAATTATAAAATACCTTTGGAATCTCGTTATTATTTTGACCTATGTTCTATTTATAATATAATACCTTACATCGAATTTTTCAATAGCAACTTTTATAATTCTACTTCAATTTTTATTTTTTTGCTTGCAACAGTGTTTCCGGTATGCCGAAGATCTGGCAATTTAGGTAAATTCTATTTTTAGAATGTTTTGTTTTTAGTATATTTACCTTTACTATATGTTTTGGGGGAGTTATAATTCTATCAAAGTAAAAAGGAGGGCTTGCCGTTATGGCCATAATGAACATCAACTTCACTTCCCGTTGTCTCGCAATGAAGACCAGCGTCTGGGTTGCTTACCCTACCCCTACCCTTGGCGAAATGATACAGCGCAAAGACAAATACGACCCTGAAAAGCGCTGGCCGGTAGTATATATGCTGCACGGCGCAGGCGGCGACGGCTTTGAATGGATACAGCGCGCCGACATGGAACAGCTCTGCTGCCAGTACGGCTTTATTGCAGTAATGCCCGATGCAGCACTGAGCTGTTACAATGACACACCCTATGGAGCAAAATACTACACCTATATATCCGAAGAACTGCCCGCCATGATAGAGGCTACATTTCACGCCTCCACCGATGCCAGGGACCGCTACATAATGGGCTACTCCATGGGCGGTTTCGGTGCGGTCAAGATCGGCCTCATGAACCCCGACAGATACTGCAAAATAGCCTCCCTGTCAGGCTGTATGGATATGTCTGGATTCATAAATGCCTTTGAAAACGGCAGCATATTCACCATACATACTTCCCTGTCCGACTGGCCAGATATGAAGGACGGCGACAACGACATGCTGGCTCTTCTGGATAAGGCAGCGGCGCGCAAGGCCGCAGGCAAATACGTGCCTCCCATGTATCACACTATCGGCAAACAGGATTTCATTTATACATTCAGCCAGGAATGGCGCAAAAAAGCCCAGTCGCTTGGCTTAGACTTCACCTATACCGAGGGCGACGGCGTGCACGATTTCAGCTACTGGAACGGCCGCATAATAAACGAAATAATGCCATTCTTCTTTGGCAAATAAAAATCCCCCCGCTTTGTAAAGCTATAATATAAAGGTAGACACATGATAAACCACCATGATGTCTACCTTATTTTTTATGTTAAAATCAACTTGGAGGTGATGAGCGTGAAAAAGGAACAGAAGAATCGGATATGGACACCGGAACAGAAAGCAGAAATTGCATGCAATCATCTGTTTGGACAATGCTGTAATGGAAGGCGTACACCAGAAGCTAGACCAGCTGCTGTGCGAGCAGCTGGCGGATTTTTGCCTGTTCAGCTACCCTCCGGACGGTGAATGCCAATGGATACCATTGAAGCGTGACCGCATGGTGGCGGTGCTTGCCTCCGGGCATCCGATGGCAAAGCTTAACAGCTTCCCCATAGCTTCCTTCAGGGACGAGCCTTTCATAATGCCTGCCGACGGGTATGATTACGACAGCACGAAGGTACTTAATCGTCACGGTATAAATCCAAGCATAAGCTATTCCACCGGCGAGGACCACGCTGCGATAGCCATGATAGCAGCAGGGCTCGGTATAGGCCTTTTCAACGAGCTTGCCACCTCTGGGCGCACCGCCAATACCGTTCTCTTACCCCTTGACCCGCCGGAATACGCGGAGCTGGGCGTGGCCTATCCCGCATCCCGCATACTGTCCCCTGCAGCAAAGAGGTTTATAAAGTACCTCAAAGTATATGTCAGCGAAGCATAATACCGCTCCGTACGCTAAAAGCCCAGTACGGCTGTTATATCCTTCCCCCTTTTTATCATGTCAGGCGCTGCAGGATATGCTCATATAAAAACCGGCCCGCTCAGATGCCTTCGCATCGGCAAAACCGGTAAATGCTAATTAAAACAGAGTCCATTAAGAAATGCTTTCTGATTTGGAATTGTCTACGGCTGAGCCGTTATCTTGTATTTCGATATCATCGTTGATATTATCGTTTTTTTGTGTTGTACTGTATATTCGCCAGTCTGCTAATATTAATGTGCCCGCCATGAGGGCACCTTTATGTATGGGAGAAAAACACCTTGATAATAGACACTCACCTTCACGAACGCACATTTTCCGGCGACAGCCGAATGAACCTGCTTGAGCTTGTTTCGGAAGCAAGGCGCAAGGGTCTCGACGGCATATGTATTACCGATCATGACCAGATGGGACTTACACAATATGCCGCAAAAATAGCTGAACAGGAAAATTACCCTATATTTGTTGGCGTGGAGTACCTTGCCTGCGAAGGGGATATCGTGGCCTTCGGCATTGACCGGCTTCCAGAGCCCCACCTTATGGCGCAGGAATTCATAGATTACGTCACCGCACGCGGCGGCATATGCATATCCGCCCACCCTTACCGGGCCAACAGCCGCGGCCTTGGGGATATGCTGTTCACGCTAAAAGGCATGACAGGCGTAGAAGTGCTCAACGGCAGCACCACGCCCCTTGAGAACCGTAAGGCTCTGGATACCTGCATAAAGACAGGCCTCAAGCAGTTCGGCGCCAGCGATGCCCACAGCACGGTGCAGGTCGGCATTTACGCCACTGAAATACAAGGATATTTCACCACCGTACCCGAACTTGTGGAGGCCATAAAGACCCGGGAATGCCGGGCCGTATACCTCTCCGGTTTTAAACCTCTTGAAGTATGACAGACTGTGGAAAAAGTGGCTGAGCGCCACTATTTTAGTTGTCTCGTTGCTTTTCTCTCCGCACCAATGTGATCCATATCAGGCGTCATTTTATGCTTCTGACTCTGCCCGGCCTGTCTATGGTATAGCCGCCCATTTTTTCTATCCTTCGGGTAAACTCCGGTCCCGAAAGTATCTCTATGAGCTTTTGCACCATGGTGGTATCCCATGCGCAGTCCGGTATCAACAGATCGTATTGCTCCGTGCATACGGGTATAAAGTCGAGCCCATACAGCTTTGCGGCGGAATATATGCCCATACCTGCGTCCGCAGTGCCCATGGCTATTTGCGCCGCCACAGATGTATGGGTAAGCTCCTCCCTGCCGTAGCCGTATATCTTTTCCGTATCTATGCCCTCTTTTCTGCAAAGATGGTCTGTCAGGATGCGCGTGCCTGAGCCTTTCTGGCGGTTCACATAGCGTACGCCGGGAGCAGTAAGGTCGCCTATGCTCCGTATTCCCTTCGGGCTGCCCTTTTGTACCATCAAGCCCTGAGTCCTCCCCACGCATTCCACAAGGCGCACTCCGCCCTGCGGGAAATACTTGTTCACAGCCGACCGGTTATATGTGCCGTCGCTCTCGTTGAGAAGATGTATGCCGGCCATATGCGCCTCTCTACGCCGCACTGCCATTATGCCCCCCATAGAGCCCACGTGCGATGAGCTCATGTACAGGCTGGAATCTGAGGCGTGCAGCATGTCGCCCAGCTCATCAAGCAGCGGATCGTGGCTGCCCGTTACTACCAGAGTATGCTCAATATCGCTTTTTCTCCTCAGCAGGCGTACAGTCACCGTTTCTCCTGCCTCGCAGCCTTCCTTGCCCTGAGGTATATCCAATATACCGTCCGCTTTCACGAACGACGTCACAACGCCGCTCCCCCGGTTAAGAGGGGAGGCAACCAGCTTATCCCCCACCTTTCCCAGCCTTACCCGCACGAATTCCCTGTATTTCAGCCCGGATACCACGGGGCGCGAAAGCACTGCGCTGACATTCTCCTCCCGATATCCTCCATGATTATACCATTTGAGTATCAGGGGCTTTAGCAGTTCCTCCAGCACCAGTATGCCGGATACCGGGTAGCCCGGCACGCCCAGTATGGGCTTCTTCCCGGCATAACCCAGTATGGCGGGCTTGCCCGGCCTCATGGCTATGCCGTGATGCAGTACCTTGCCCACGCTGGCAATAGCCGCTGCGGAATAATCCTCCCGTCCGGCCGATGAACCGGCGTTGAGCAGCACCATATCGCACTCCTCCGCCGCCCTGTGCACTGCCGCCTCTACCAACTCAGGCTGGTCCGGCACTATGGGATATGTTTTTGGCACAGCGCCCCATTTTACCAGCATGGCGGAGAATATCGCGGAGTTGAACTCCATTATTTTGCCCGGCTCCGGATCGTCGGTCGGGGGTATTATCTCGTCGCCCGTAGGTATTATGCCTACCGTTGGCCGCCGTATCACGCTGACCTTCATTACGCCGCCCGCCAGCATCGCGCCGATTGCAGCAGGGGTTATCTCGGTATATGACGGCAGTATCATTTCACCGGCGCATATATCCTCCCCTATCTGCCTTATATGCTGCCACGGCGCCGCCGGCGCCGTTATCCTCGCCGAACCGTCCTCGCCGTATATCACATCCTCGATCATTATCACAGCGTCGCAGTCCTCAGGTACCGGGTCGCCGGTATCCACCATGGTAAACCCATCGCTTTTCAGCAGCACCGGCGCTGTTTCGGTCGCGCCAAAGGTATCTTCTGCCCTGATCGCAATGCCGTCCATGGCGCTCGCCGGATAATGGGGAGAGCATATTTTTGCGTAAACCGGCGCCGCAGTCGTTCGTCCAAGGGAGGAGACTGCCGGTATCTCCTCCGCCTCTTCCTTAAACCCTTCGCTTATAAGTATGTCCTCATAATCCCTCTTTGCCCGCTCAAGAGGTATGTTTGTAAGATACTGAAAAGCCACTCCGCCTTCCTCCCGTCAATTATCGTAAAGATATGCCTGAACCGTTTCTCCTGCCGCCGCCCCCTCCGTATCCCTCGGTATGCAGAAGAAACCGTCTGAATACGCAAGGTTCGTTATGAGGCCGGACTGCCCCCGTGCCGGAACCGCTACGACATTTTCACCGTTATCCATAAGCTTTACCGCAGTATACTGAGCCCTGCCATGATTCGCCGAAACCGGCTCAGCAAGCCTGGCTTGTACGGGATACCGTCTGACTTTTCTTCCTCCTATGCTGCAAAGCAGCTGCGGCAGCAGCAGCCGTGAAACCAAAAACGCCGCGCCGGGATGTCCCGGCAACCCTATCACCGGCTTTTTGCCGGACTTGCAGAGTATGGTGGGCTTACCCGGTTTCATGGCAATCCCGTGGAAAAGTATCTCGCCCCTTGCCGCCATTATGCGGCAGGCCGCATCCTTTTCCCCAACAGAACTGCCTCCGGACATCAGGACCATATGGCACTCATTCAAGGCCCTGTCCAGCATACTGCCTATCAGTTTCTCCTCGTCCCTGACTATGCCGTATTCCACCGTATCACAGCCCATTTCGCGGCAAAGCGCAGCCAGCATCGCCGTATTCACGTCCCGTATCTGGCCGGCCGCAGGCGTTTTTTCCACTTCCACCAATTCGTCGCCCGTGGAAATTATACCGACGCGTATCCTCTCATACACAGGCACCTCGCACATACCCATTGCAGCCAGCGCTCCTATATGGCGCGCCGAAAGCACCTTTCCCCTTTTCAGCACCGGCTTTCCCGGGTATACGTCGTCGCCCCGGTATATGATGTTCATACCCGGCGCGGCAGGCTTGGTTATTCCTACGGTACCGTCGCCGTAGTCCTCCGCCAATTCCTGCATCACCGCCGCATCTGCGCCTTCAGGCAGCGCACCTCCGGTTGGTATAGGCACACAGCAGCCCGGACGAAGCGGCTCAGCGCCGCTGCCCATTTCTATGCCGGCCTGCTTTTCCAGTATGGCCGGTATGGCATCCGTACAGCCAAATGTGTCCGCCGCTCTCACTGCATATCCGTCAACAGTAGAACGGTCAAAGCCCGGCACATACTCAGACGCGTATATGTCCTTACAGAGAACCCGCCCCGCCGCCTGATCCAACGGTACGTTTTCCTCTCCGGCTATACAGCAGAAGCTGCCTCTTATCACTTCAAGCGCTTCATCCGGGGTTTTTACGGTCAGCATTTGATTTGTGTCTCCCGATTGTATTTATTTTAAAATAGTTATACCATTATGCTATACCATCAGTTGACAAGAGCACACAAGCCCTAAAGGCTTGTTTTGGGACGCTCCTGCGTTCTCGTCGCTTGTATTACATCCAGTAGTACTGCGCTCCTCGGCCTTGGATCGCCCTCAAAACAAGCTCTTTAGGGTCTTTGAGTTTTAGAAGCCAAAGAGTATGGCAGAACAAGGAGGACGAGTGCAGAAATACTGGTTGTATTTCAAATGAGGACGACACAGTTATGCCGTGCTGTTTGGCTCCTAAAACCTTGTGTGCCTTTGTCAACTGATGGTACGATATCACAATGCAAAGGCGGTGCCATATATGGATATGTATCAGAGGTATTCAAGAAACCTTCCCGCTTTATCCCGGCAGGAGCAAGAGCTGCTGCATAAAAAGCGGGTACTTGTGGCGGGCTGCGGCGGCCTCGGCGGGTATATAACCGAAAACCTTCTGAGGCTCGGCATCGGACACATCACCGCCGTTGACGGCGACAGCTTTGATGTAAGTAACCTGAACCGGCAGCTTCTTGCCACGGAGGCTACTATCGGCAAAAGCAAGGCAGAAGCCGCGAAAGAGCGGGCCGCGCTCGTAAATTCCTCCGTAGAATTCATGGCTATAGGGAAATACATAACCCCAGAAAACGCCGCGGATACCATCGCGGGCCACAATATCGTGATAGACGCTTTGGACAGCGTATCGGCACGGCTTCTCCTGGAGGATGCATGTGCTCAAGCGGATATACCGCTGATCCACGGCGCAGTATGCGGCTGGTGCTGTCAATATGGCGTTTCCATGCCCGGCAGCGGACTGCTGCACAGGATATACTCAGGCGCCGTTCCAAAGGATAACGGCGTTCTGCCGTTTGTTCCGCCATTCTGCGCAGCGCTGCAATGTACCGAGGCGGCAAAGCTGCTTACAGGAAGGCAGGTATCCGCCAATAAGCTTTATATATACGACCTTTGCTCAATGGATTTTGAGGTCATTAACCTTTAGTCTTATCCGATTCGTTCAGCCCCAACTTTGCTCGTAGGAATTTTTAAAGTGCCCCTGCCCCTGAAACGCTGCCAAGCCATGCAATCATGGAAAACATTTTAACCGGAACAAATTTCTGGGCGATACACCTTAATTGAGAAAACTGCTCATGCGCTGCGGGTAATCGTATTTTTAATTATACGACTGCGGCTTGGCCCAATCAATACACATCCGTTTGCTTATCTCTCTTTTTTTGCATCGCAAGTATATCATCACTTCAAAATTCAATTGTACATCGCAGGCGCATAATGGGTAGTGCCTCTCTTCACTTTCCGTTATATATTTGTCTGATTTGCCTATTTTAGCTAAAAAAACTCTGTCTATATAATTTGCCTATTGCAATATATATAAAAAAGGGTTATGTTTAAAAAGAAGATCATCCTTTTCTGTTATTCAAAAATTTAAACTGTCTAGTGTATTCTATCAGTTTTACCTGCGCCGCATTGGCCGGCATACCGGTTCACCCGCAACAAGGTCGCTGGAGTGGCCATGAACACGGCAGGCACAGAGGTTCTTACAATGTAGAAACAGTAAACGACACATTTTCATCAATATAACATTATCTTTATCCCAGTTTCATTCGAATTCGTGGAGGAAGCATACCATGCAAAGCAAATATGGCGGCTATATGGGACGGGTGCTGCAGATAAACCTAAGCACCGGCGATGTTACGGACTATCCGTGGACGGATAAAGACCGGGAGCTGTATATAGGCGGCAAGACCATGGCCGCAAAGATACTTTACGATACCCTTACCGGACGTGAGGATGCATACAGTGAGGAAAACCCTTTGATAATCTCCACAGGGCCGCTCACCGGTACAGGTGCGCCCAGCTCCAGCCGCTTCAATATCTCATCCCTTTCTCCGCAGACGGGGTTTATAAGCTCGTCAAACTGCGGCGGCACCTTCGGCTACCATCTTAAACGTGCCGGTATAGACGCGCTGATAATCACGGGCCGGCGGGAAGAACGCACCTGGATAGAGATAGATAACGGCTCGGTGACTTTCCACAACGCCGATGACCTGTGGGGCACGCGGGTCACCGAGTGTCAAAGGCTGCTCGCTGAAAAGATGTCTTCCAAACGTGGCTGCGACATAAAGTTCGGCAAGCTTTGCATAGGCCCCGCCGGCGAAAACCTGGTCAGGTACTCCGCCGTAATAAGCGATGAACGGGCAGCCGGCAGGACCGGCATGGGAGCCGTGCTGGGCTGGAAAAACGTAAAGGCCATAGCAGTCTGCGGCAATCACGACACACCTGTACACGACCCTTCCGCCACAAAAAAGTGGTGTCAAAAATGGTTCAGATATCTCAGGAACCACCCCCTCACCGGCAATCAGCTGCCGCGCATGGGTACTGCAGGCCTGGTAAGCTCCATGCAGATGCGCGGGCTTCTGGCCACAAAGAACTACACCGAAGGCAGGTTTGAGCACTTCCACAAGGTAAACGGCGAAACGCTGGCTGAAGAATACAACATCGTCAATAAGGGCTGCCTCAGCTGCCCCATAAAGTGCGCCCGCACGGTAACCGTGGAGGGCGAGGATGTAAAAGGGCCCGAGCTTGAAACGCTGGGGCTTCTGGGCGGCGGCATACTCAATAAAGATCTGTATCATATACTCAAATGGAACAAGGAACTGGATGATCTGGGCCTGGATACCATATCCGCATCAAACACCCTCGCCTACGCAATGGAGGCAAATGAGCGGGGGCTATGGAACAACGGCCTGAAGTTCGGCGATATCGAAGGCATATCAAAAATCTGGGACGACATAGCCTACCGCCGCGGCATAGGCAACGAGCTTGCCGAGGGCAGTAAGCGTTTAAGCGAAAAGTACGGCGGCAAGGAGTTTGCCATGCAGTCAAAGGGCCTTGAGCTTGCTGCTTATGAGCCTCGCAGGGCTGTAGGTCAGGGCCTGGGCTACGCCGTATCCAACCGCGGCGGCTGCCATCTCAACGGCGGGTATCTTGTTATTCTCGAAGGGCTAGGCCTGAATATCGACGCGCAAACGCCACATTCCAAGGCGGACTTCACCATGATGTTCCAGGATCTGATGGAGATGATTTCAGCCACCGGCCAGTGTCTCTTTACCTCCTACGCCTTCTTCCCCGGCTTCCTTATAACCCGGCCCAACGGAGCCACCGCCACGGCGGCAAACAAGCTTCTGCCACATCTCGGCTGGGCTATACGCCTAATGAACAAGTTTCCGCGGGTCCTCGCGTTTCACCTGCCGGTGTTCCACCATACAAAGATGATGCAGAAAGCGGTGGGTATGCCCATGACTTTCGGGAAATATCTGCAAACGGGAGAGCGCGGTTTCAACCTGGAGAGGGCTGTAAACGTCCGCTTCGGGGTAAGCGCCGCAAAGGACAGCCTGCCCAAGCGGCTGACCGACGTGCCGCAGGATCCCAACGATCCCCGCACAAGGGTTCCTCTGGAGCAAATGAAGAAGATATACTATCAAGCCCGGGGCTGGGACAAAAGCGGCATACCCACCTGCAGAACACTGAAAAAGCTAAAAATAGCCCGGTGAGGTGATAAGATATGGTAAAAGTGAAATTATTCGGGCTGCTGCGGCTGGATACCGGCCTGAAGGAGCTGGAGATGGAGGCAAACAGCGTAAAAGAGCTTTACCCGCTGATACTCGAGGCGGCGCACTCTGCCAGGCCCGGCACTGCAGTCACCCTGAAGGATATGGATGGCTGCATAGTAATGATAAACGGCGTACAGGGCAAAAAGAGCAGCAAGCTCGCCCCCGGCGATGAAGTGATGCTCATGTCTCCCGTATGCGGCGGATAAGGAGGCATAAATGAATAGCTATACCATAACCGACGCCTGCGTAGGCTGTACGCTGTGCGCAAGGCACTGCCCGGTAAAGGCCATATCGGGGGAAGTCCGCTCAAAGCATAAGATTGACCCGGGCAGGTGCATACGCTGCGGACTATGCGGTAAGCTTTGCCCCAAGGAAGCGATACTTGACGAAAGCGGCAATAAGGTTGCCCGAACAGACAAGAAGGACTGGCTGCATCCCGCCGTGAACACGGCCGCCTGCGTTGGCTGCTCGCTTTGCGTTGAGGCTTGCCCGAAAAGCTGTCTTGAGATAGGCGGCCCCGCGTTCCACGGAGATATACACACAGTGGCGGAATTAAAGCGTCCGGAGAGCTGCATAGGCTGCGGCCTATGCGAAAAGCGCTGCCCCATAGGAGCTATAGCAATGAAAACAAATGAAGAGCCCAGCTTCTTCAGAGAATACAGGGAGGAAAAGAATATGTGGTTGTATAAAGCGTACTGTCGTATATTTCAGGCAGTGCTCAAGGCAGGCAACTATTTCATGGGCTACCGCATGCCTGACTACATCGAAGGCCCCGGCTGCATAAAGCGCATGCCTGAGCTGCTCAAAAAGGATAACGTCAACAATATACTTCTTGTCACCGGGCCCAACATAACCAAGCGCGGTCTGAACCGGGGTCTTATGGAAGCACTGGACGAGGCGGGCATAAGCTACACCGTATTCAACCACATAGGGGCAAACCCCACCAGCGATATGGTTGAAGAGGGCGTAAAGCTATACCACGAAAAGAACTGCCAGGCCATTATAGCCTTCGGCGGAGGCTCTCCTATGGACTGCGCCAAGGGCATAGGCGCCCGTATCGCCCGACCCAACAAGTCTATAGCCCAGCTTCAGGGCCTGCTGAAGGTATTCAAAAAAATACCTGTCTTCTACGCCGTGCCTACCACCGCAGGTTCAGGCTCCGAAACCACCGTGGCGGCGGTCATAACCGACACCGCTACCCACCACAAGGCGGCTATTATGGATACTCACCTCATACCCCGATGCGCAGTGCTGGATCCCGAGCTTACCGTAGGCCTGCCTCCTTTCACCACCGCCTGCACCGGTATGGACGCCCTGAGCCACGCTGCCGAAGCTTACACCAATCACACCTACAATACAAAGCTGGAAAACGACCTCGCCAAGCAGGCCGTAAAGCTAATTTACGACAACCTGCTCAATGCCTATAAGGACGGCGCGAATATAGAGGCGCGTCAGAACATGCAGAAGGCCGCCTTCTTTGCGGGCCGCGCCTTCACCCGGGGCTGCGTAGGCTACGTTCACGCCGTAGGCCACACCATATCCGGCCTGTACAATATCGCCCATGGACTTGCCATGGCTGTGATACTGCCCCATGTGATGCGTCAGTATGGTCCCGCAGCTTACCCCCGCCTTGCCGAACTCGCCGACGTCTGCGGCATAGAGGGCGCCAGCAATGCCGAAAGAGCCAACAGGTTCATTTTATGGATAGAAGATATGAACAGGGAGATGGGGCTGCCGACCTGTCTCGATATGATAAAGGAGCAGGACATTCCGCAGATGATAAAATGGGCGATGAAGGAGGGTAATCCCCTCTACCCCACCCCCGTTACCTGGACGGAGGCCGACTTCCGCAAACTCATAGATACCCTCCGTACATCCAAATAATGGAAAAAAGTTTAAATAGTACTTGCAAAACAAAAGTGGGCAGTCTATACTCATATTAGATAGTAGAACTACCCACTTTCATTTTATTTCCTGTAATTCACCCCAAACATTGGCATGAATTCCTTTACAAGTTCAATATGTATCTTTTGGCGCCATATGCGTCTCAATAAAGCACAACAAAACCAAATATAAAGGAGGAATTACCGTAATGGCACTTCAGGCGGAAGAAAAAAAGCGTTTTGAACAGATCGCCAAGGAGCTGCGCCTTACCATCATCGATGTTATGGCGTGGTCCGGCGGCGCCCATGTGGGCGGTTCTCTGAGCATTGTAGAGATACTTACCCTGCTCTACTTCAAGTATCTCAACATCGACCCTAAGAACCCCAAGTGGGAGGACAGGGACAGGTTCATACTTTCCAAGGGCCATACCGCGGCGGGCTACATACCCGTCCTTGCCAAACGCGGCTATTTTGATGAGGAGCTGCTCAAATCCTTCAACCATTTCGGCAGCCCCTTCGCCATGCACCCGGACTGCAACAAAGTCATTGGCTGCGATGCCTCTGCCGGCAGTCTTGGCCACGGCCTCAGCATGGCGGTAGGTCTGGGACTCGGCGCAAAGCAGCTGAAAAAGCCCTGGAAGACGGTATGTCTCATGGGCGACGGCGAATGCTGCGAGGGCAGCGTATGGGAAGCCGCGATGAGCGCCGCCCACTTCAAGCTGGATAACATTGTAGGCATAGTTGACCGCAACAGGCTTATGATAGACGGCTGCACAGAGGACGTTATGGCCCTTGAGCCCTTTGCAGACAAGTGGCGTGCCTTCGGCTGGAACGTTATCGAAGTAAACGGCCACGACCTGGATGAGTTGGACTGCGCGCTGGATGCCGCATGGAAGGCCGAAGGCAAGCCCACCCTGATACTGGCCAATACCGTGAAGGGCAAGGGCGTTGACTTCATGGAAAACAACGTTGTATATCACTATGCCTCCGGCGACTCCGCCCTGTGCGAAAAGGCCAAGGCTTCCATAATGAGAGGATAAGGGAGGGAAAAGCAATGGCAGTAATTACAGGAACCAACTGGAACGCATACGACGCCTCCACTATGACCGCAAAGGAGATATATGGGCGCACCCTTGCCGCCCTTGCGGAAAACAACGACAGGATAGTGGGCGTCACAGCCGACCTTGAGAAGACCACCGCTATAAAGTTCTTCGCGGATAAATTCCCCGAGAGGTTCTATAACGTGGGTATAGCGGAACAGAACATGATGGGTATAGCGGCCGGCCTTGCCAAGGCGGGCTTCATACCCTTTGCATCAACCATGGCCATATTCGCCTGCATGAGGGCGGGCGAACAGGTGCGCACGGACATAGCTTACCAGAATCTGCCGGTAAAGATAATAGCCACCCACGCCGGCATATCCTTCGGCCACGCCGGCACCACCCACCACTGCACCGAGGACTTCGCCATTATGAGGGCCATACCCAACATGACGGTGATCTGCCCCGCGGACGGCATAGAAACCAGCAAAGCTGTTCAGGCCTGCGTAGACCTCCCCGGCCCCGTATATGTGCGCATAGGCCGCGGCTTTGAGCCCCCTGCATATGCCGACGACAACTATACCTATGAGATCGGCAAGGCCATCACCATGCATGAAGGCACCGACCTGACCATAATCACCTGCGGCATAGGCGTGCTTCAGGCTGTGAACGCCGCTAAAACTCTTGCCGAGACGGACGGCCTCAGCGTCCGCGTCATCAACATGCACACCATAAAGCCCATAGACCGCGAAGCCATAATGAGCGCCGTAGTAGACACCCGCCGCATACTCACCGTGGAGGAGCACAACATACTGGGCGGCCTGGGCGACGCCGTGGCCAGCGTAATAGCCGAATCCGGCAAGGGCTGCGTATTCAAAAAGCACGGCATGCAGGACACCTTCGCCACCATTGGCTATGCTGAAGACCTGTACTCCTACTATCAGTTCGACGCAAACGGCATAGTAGATAAGGTCCGCGAAATGATGGGTATGGAGTTTGAGCCGGACGAAAACTGGGACGACGAATAAGGAGGCGGTACTATGTCAGCATCTCCTCAGGACTTAATGACGGCAAAGCTGTTCTTCAACGCAGCGTTCCCCACAATGCAGGTGCTGCTTGACGATGATCCCAAGCTGCATAAGAAATTCCAGAACTTCAACGCCACGGTGCAGTTCGGTGCAATGAACGACGGCGAGCTGCTCTGCTGCCACCTGATATTCCAGAACGGCAACCTCACCGTAGTTCAGGGCCCGGCAGAAAAAAGCGACATTTCTCTCACTTTCTCCTCAGTAGAGAAGATGAACTCCCTTTTGAAGGGCGGTCTCTCGCTGCCCTCCATAAAGGGCAACTTAAGTCTCCTTCCCAACGTGTTGTCCATACTCATGGGTTTGAAGATAATGACCAAGCCCAACGATAAGCTGAAAAACGACACGGAAAAGCTGCTGAAGGTAAAATGCAGCCTGTACATGATAACCCGCGCCCTCAGCCAGTACAACAAGCTGGGCGATCCGGACATGCAGGAGTTCTGCCGCCGTCAGCCTGACAGGATCTACCAGTTTCAGGTGGAGCATGACGGCCAGCCGGACTACATAGCCTGCTACCTCAGGGTAAAGGCGGGACAGTCCAAATCCGGCCATGGGGTATACACCCGCCGCAGCCCCTTCGTGCTGTTCCACTTCTTCTCGCTGGACGGCGCGCTGAAGGTGCTGGGCAAGGAGTGCGAGTTTGTTGAGGGCGTGGAAAAGGGCTACGTGGAGACCATAGGCAGCCCGGAATACGCCTGCTACCTGAATGACTACATGGCAATATTACAGGGCATGCTCACCTGATGATTGGGGGGAAAGTATATGAAGACAGTATATTTCGATAAGGACATACCCCGGATACTCGCTACCAAATTCGCCGCCAAGCACGCCAAGGGCCTGCTATACGGCAGCCTCAACGCGGTAAAATACTTAAAGGATCTGCCCGAGACCCCGCTGCCCGCAGGCGACTGGGTAAGAGTGAAGAATATCGCCTGCGGCCTCTGCGGAACGGATATCAGCTTCTTCAAGGCAACCACCGGCACCAACTCCGCCTTTGAACCCATACCCGGCTCCAAGCGCACATATCTGGGCCACGAAAACGTCGGCGTCATAACCGAGGTCGGCAAAGACGTTACAGAGTTCAAGGTCGGCGACAGGGTAACCATCCGCGCCTACATGGCAGGATGCGACACAAAAGGCTTAAAGGATCGCTGTGAATACTGCAAGCGGGGCGACTATAACTTCTGCACCAACTATGGCACGGCCTCTCCATACGGCGACATAGTGACCGGAGCGGGCTGGAGCGACAGCTTCATATACCCTGCGAAGGGTTTAGCAAGGGTATATGACGAAATAACCGATGAACAGGCCGTAATGGTTGAGCCCACCTGCGTATCCGTACATTCCGTGCTGCGTTCCAGGCCCCAAAAGGGCGAAAAGATTCTGGTCATGGGCTGCGGCACAATAGGCCTCGGCGTCATACAGGCCATAAAGATAGTGGAGCCTGACTGCGAGGTCTGGGCCATGGAGCGCGTCAAGACCAAGCAGGAATTTGCCCTGAAGCTGGGGGCCGACCACATACTCAACGGCGACCCCTACAAGGCCACGGCTGAGGCTACTGGCGGCAGCGAGATATATACCGGCATGAAGGGCAACAAGTACTTCTTCGGCGGGTTTGACAGGATATACGACTGCATAGGCGGCGACTGGTCAAACCATACCGCGGTAAGGCTGCTGAAGGCCCGGGGAACCCTCGTCAAGATAGGCCACCACATGCGGGCCATAACCTTTGACGAAAGTCCCATCTGGTGGCAGGAACTGACCCTGGTGGGGGTGGACGCACACGGCATGGAGCACTGGCAGGGCCGGGATCTTTATACCTTCGACCTTGTTCAGGAGTGGATACGGGACGGCATATACAAGCTGGACGGCTTCGTCACCCATCATTTCAAGCTGGACGACTACAAGGAAGCTTTAAAACTGGCACTTGAAAATCCGCCGGACGTTGTTAAAATAGTTCTTGACTGCGAATAATCCCTGAAAGGTAACTATTTTTTCCTATGAGCGAGCAGAAGACGTCCACCGACGGTCTCATGAAGATTGGCGAGCTTGCCAAAGCTGCCAACGTAAACGTATCAACGCTGAAGTTTTATGTTAAAGAAGAGCTTATCCGCCCGGCCCTCAAGACCGGGCGGAACATGTCCTGGTATTCCCCTGACTGCGTAGCCACCATACGGGCAATACGCATGCTGCAAAGGGAACGGTTTTACCCCCTTTCTGTGATAAAGCATCTGCTGAGCTCTTCCGGAGCCGGAAGCCCACCGGAGCTCGCACTGCTGGACGCCATACACAAGGTTGATTACCGCACCACCGGCGATGCCGTGCCGCTAAGCGAAGCGGCACGGCGAACCCGGCTCACAACCGAGCAGATACGCACCCTTCTCAGCCGCGGCATAATCAGCGGCACAAAGATCGGCAGAAAGCAGCTGTTTACCGCCTATGACATAAGTATAATGGGTCTTATACGCCGGCGTATGGAGGCCGGTATCCCATTTGAGCAGTCCGCATCCGCATTTGAGATTTATTCCGAAGCGCTCTGCGGCGCGGTTCAGGAGGACATCCGTTCCTTCATAGATCAGGCCATAGTGGACCCAGCCTTTTCTGCCGAAGAAGGCGCCAAGCGCATACGTATCTCGGATGAAACGCTGGATAACTTCATCGATCTGAAACGCCGCGAGCTAAACCGCATATACGGCTCTGAGTATCTGGAGCTGCTGTATGGCTTTGGCGATGTACTGCGCGGTGTTCCCGGCCGCCTTGCAGAGTTTTTCTCCCGCGAAGGCTTGCCGGAGGCAGCGGCCATGTCCCTCGTAAAGGACGGCCTGCCCACCGGCATGGATAACCTCGATGCATGCGTAAAGCGATTCAACTCCCTCGTTTCGGCAAGAGAATCCGACATTTCCTGCTGTATAAGCAAATGCGCGGCTAACAGGGATTATTTCGCAGCCCTCGACCCCGAAGGAACGGAGCTGCCTCTGTGTGCTCACTGTCTCAAGGCCAGCTGGCTGTGTACCGCGCCCTCGGTACTGCGCTGCACAGATATTGCCGCGAAAGCCTTTGATGGGCTGCTCAGCTTTATCCTCGCCGCTTATCCCGAAAAGGGCGAGACGATGTTCGATAAGCTTCGCGCTCTGCTGACCGACCAATATTGATATCTATCGCAAAAAAATGGCGGTATGATATCGCTTCATTCCGTTCTCCTTAGTTGTTTTCGCCATTGCCTGAACCGTCTGAATGGGATATTATATATGATATGCATCGGGCACAAATCATGGCGGACGCATGCTTATTTCCCCGATGATGGAAGAGCTAAATACCCTACAGGAGGCAATTACAAATGTTGGCAACAGGCATAAAGAACAAAATAGAGCTCAATGTAACTGACAAAAACACCGCTAAAGCCGTCGGCAGCGGCACACTCGAAGTATACGCTACGCCGCAGATGGTCAATCTCATGGAGACCTGCGCATGCTTCAGCGTGGAGCCGTATATGGAGCCCGGCAAGACTACAGTAGGCATCAGTCTCAACATATCTCACGTCAGCGCCACACCCGCCGGCCTCAAGGTATGGTGCGAGAGCGAGCTTATCGCCATAGACGGCCGCAAGCTCACCTTCAGCGTTTCCGCCTACGATGAGCACGGCCTCATAGGCGAGGGCACCCATGAGCGGTTCATAGTGGATATACAGAAGTTCATGGCAAAGACCCAGGGGAAGCTGAAGCAATAGATTTTTAAAACAGAACAACACAAAATGCCGGCTAAGCCGGCATTTTTTATTTTATCTGTTATTCCGTAAGGCCGTTTATGGCTACAAGGTTCTCCGGTGCCGCATTCTCTGACTGGCCGAAGTAATAGGTCAGTATGTCCACTATGGCGGGAACGCTGGAGGAACCGGAAAGGCCGTATGGTACGCATATCACTATTGCTATCTCGGGCTGCTCCCGGGGAGCAAAAGTAACGAACCACGAGGTGTTCTCGATATCTATGTTCTTTGCCCGTCGGCCTATCTGAGCAGAGCCGGTCTTGCCGCCGAACATTTCGGTATCGATATACTTCTTGCGGAATTCCGGATAATCCTTAAAGGCGCTGGAGGCTGTGCCGCCATCCTCCGGGGATACGACGCCCTTCATTCCGCTGCTCACCGCGTCCCAAATGTCGTCGGAGATTTCTATCTGGTTGTACACGCTGGGAGCAACATTCTTTACGGTGCTGCCGCTGCTGTCCATCACCTTATCTACTATGTGGACGTCGTACACCGTGCCGCGGTTGGCAAGTGCGCTTACATAGCGGGCTACGGCGACGGGCGTGACCAGCGTAGTACCCTGGCCAAACCCGGCACGGATGGTCTGAGTGGGCTTCCACTGTATCTCGTTGAGCAGGGAGGAAATGCTGTTTATCCAGTCCTTGCGCATCTGAGTTATACCCTCGGGAATGTCTATCTCCTCGCTTATTATCCTTCGTATCTCAGGGCCCTTGTTGGTTATGTCACCATCCTGAAGCTCCATGAGGCGCTTGGCACAGCGGTTTATTGCCTCCTCGTCTACCTCGGCGTTTCGGCTTTCCACAAACTTTACCAGGGTTTCCTTCAGCTTGCGGTAAACCAAGCCGGGAAGGCTTGTCTTCTGGTTTGCAATGTCCAGCGTGCCGTCCTCTCCCGTAAGTGTATTGTCAAACAGTACCTTCTGGCCACCCACGATACCCTCTGTCTCGCCGGTGAGTTCTATGCCGGTGCGGCTGGTGAGGCCGAATTTGCCCGCCCATTCGTTGAGCTTGTCTATGCCCAGGCGATACGCCGCCTCGCAGAAGTAGTAGTTGCAGGAGTTCTTTATGGCATCTGCCAGAGTCTGGTTTGCGTGCTGGCCTATCTTGCTCCTGCTATTCAGGTGGCACTTAGGAGCGTTCTGCTCTATGGTTTTTTCATTGCCATTTTCATCGGTATACTTGATTATGTACTCATAGTCGCAGCTTATGCGTTCGTTAATATCCAGAACACCCTCTGCCGCCGCCGCCACGCCGGTGGCCATTTTAAATATGGATCCGGGCGCCAGCTTTGTGGATATTGCCTTGTTTCGGGTGGGTGTGGTTTCCACAGAAAACTCGCTGTTGAAAAGCTCCTGATTCTGCTCAGGGCTGAGGCCCGCTATGAACCAGTTTGGGTTGAAGGAGGGATAGGACGCCATGGCAAGCACCTGCCCGGTGTTTACGTTCATGACCACCGCCGCGCCGGTCTTTGCCGTCTTTATACCCTCCACGTCGTCGTTAGTAGCCTTTTCGTAATCCGCATATCTCTCCAGAAGCTGCTTTTCTTCCTTTTCGTCTATCTTGGCTATAAGATCCTCAAGGGCTTTTTCAACGACGGACTGGAGGTTTATGTCAATGGTGAGCATAACGTCGTCGCCGTCCTTTGCGGGCGTATAGGAAAGCTCCCGTATGGCGCTGCCGTTTTTGTTTTTCTCAAGCACCCGCTCTCCCTTACGTTGGTTGGTTGAGCCTGTCAGATACTCCTCCATCGTGTATTCGATGCCGGATACGCCTATGTAGTCGTCATAGGAATAGCCCTGCTCCTTTACCATCTCCTCTGTCGCCGTCCTGCCAAGATAGCCGAGGATGTGCGCCGCCGTAGTGCCGCGCGGATACACGCGTGTAGTACTCTGGCTGGTCTGTAAGCCGGTAAGCTCGTCCGCCCGCAGCTTAATCTCCGCCACTACCTCCATGCTCACATCGTAGGCTATGGTAATAGGCTCATAGGCGCGGTAGTTGTTGAGCAATACCTCCTGACGTATGGATATGACCTTGTTGGCGTCCTCAAAGGACAGATCTTCCGGTATGAACCAAAGGGCGCGAAGCTTTGTATAGGCTTCCTCGGCTGTGGGCCATGTACTTGTGTCCCACTTGGACTTGTCCTCTATCTTTTCGTTTTTCTTCAGGGATTCGGTTATATTGAAGCCCATGGACTGGCAGAAGTTTTTGTACCTGGCCACCTGTGCCGCCCTGCTCTTCACACCCCATTCATATTTGAGCCTGCCATCCTCGCCAAGGCGTATATACGATGTGTCTATGGTCTTACCGCCGCCGTCCTCTATTATCTTTATGGCCTTGATGAGAGAATCGGTATATGTGGCGGAGTCGTAATCGGTACGGTTGTCCGCATCCCGAAGGAACTCCACATTATAGCTGTTTTTGCTGTATGCCAATACTACTCCGTTGCGGTCGAGTATCCTGCCGCGGGTGCCCTTTATGTCTATTGAGCTGGTGCTGGTATTCGCGGCCGCCTCGGCATACTGTGCGCCTTCTACTATGGTGACCTCATGGAGCTTATATATAAGCGCGCCCATAAGGCACATCAGAACCAACGATATTATTATGAACCTCGATATGCTGTTCTTCATTATTTTATTCCTCCGGCGCTTCTGTCATAGCGCTTCTTGGCGGAAAGCATCAGCCTGGGCTTGAGCAGCGCGTGCGCCGGTATGCACAGCGCCGCGCTCATAAGCGCCGAGGGCACCATATAGGTTATCAGCATACCGAAATACGAAAACCTTCCGCCCACCATCCTGGTAAGTATTGCCATGAGGTTTTCCTTCAAGAAAGCGCATACGCCAACCGTCAGCACCGGGATAATCATATTGTCCGCAAAATATTTTTTATAGAATATGCCTCCCACGGAGCCGGCAACCATATAGGCTATGGCGTTTATGCCTACCGCCTTGCCGAAAAGTATATCTATGACAAGCCCGGCAGCACAGCCAACCGCCGCAGCCTCGGTGGCGCCCAGCTGTATTCCCATGCATACTATCACCACCAGCACGCAGTCCGGCACTACGCCGGCTATATTTACTTTTGCGAACAGCACAGAATCGAGATACATCCCGATTATTATGCTTATAGCCGCATACAGCCGGTACATTACTCTGTCGTTTCCTCCTCTTTGGTATCGACCTTTACTATCATTACCTCCTCGAGCCTGAGAAAATCCACCGCCGGCTCGATTATGGCGTTCCTTTCCTCCGCGTCATCATTGGAGCGGGATACTTCGGTCACCGTACCTATGGCTATGCCCTTTGGAAAGGTGCCGCCTATGCCCGAGGTAACTATGGTATCGCCGGGAACCAGATCATAGCCGCTTGGCAGATAGTAAAGCTCCAGCGTCTCCTTTTCGTCGGTATTGAGTATACCCCGCGCAAAGCCGTAGTCGCGTGTGCGCTCCACCATGGCGCTTATATCAGAGGTGCTGTCAATTATAGCGGTTACCTTGCAGGTATTTGCACTGACGCTGTTTACGCGGCCGACCAGCCCCTGCGAGTTCACCACCGCCATATTTTCCTCTACGCCGTCCTTACGGCCCGCGTTTACCGTAAATTCACTGAACCATATACCCTGACTCTTGCCTATTACGGTAGAGGTTATATAGCTGTAGTTATCGGTAATATCCGTGTAATTCAAAAGATCCTTGAGGCGCGAGTTTTCCTCCCGCAGCGTCTCCAGCTCGCTTTCGATTATCTCGTACTGAGCCAGCTTTACCCTAAGCTGCTCGTTTTCCTTATCAAGATCCGTAGAGCTGAAAACCCTCTCAAAAAAGTGTATTATGGAATTGGACGCCTTAACGGAAAAGCTCTGTACCGGTTTGACCACAGAGTTTACCGTATCCTCAATAAAGGACACCTTTGCCCTGTCCCGGTATGTGGCCGCTATGAATATAGACAGCACAGCTACTATTATCAGGATTATCAAAAAGCCCTTGCTGCGAAAAAAATCGTGCATTACCTGCTCCTTATCGTTACGCCTCGGGAAAAACTTCCCACGGCCACTATATACAAACTCATTATAAAACTCCGATAATTATTATAAATGCAAGTACCGCCATGCGCAAGGCATGACGGCAAATCGTTACATTTGTTTAAAAACCAGGCCGGATTTTGCCATATTGCAATGCTTATGCGGTCAGCTCACCGTCCTGTATGCAGTCTATTCTGTCCTTTATGTCCAGCGCCTTCAGCGCACCCAGCACTACACAGTTCTCCGCCTCGTCGGCTACGCGCACCTCCATCTGAGTCTCACGGCTCACATACTCTGCAAGTCCGTCCAGCATGGCTCCGCCGCCGGTCAGCGTTATGCCGTTGGTATATATATCCCCCGCAAGCTCCGGCGGCGTCTCCGCCAGCGTATCCTTTATTGCGCCCACTATGCGGCGCACCGGCTTTATTATGGCATAGCTTATCTCCCCCTGTCCTACAACTATGCTTTTGGGCAGCCCGGTATCCATGCTTCTTCCCCGCACCTCCATATGCTCGTCCCCACCCATGAGGGCGCTGCCCAGTGTGAGCTTTATCTGCTCCGCAGTACGTTCGCCTATGCTGAGCTTATATTCCCTGGCTATGTACTCCACTATGGCCTTGTCAATGTGCGTGCCGCCCGTGCGGACTGACTTATGGCAGGCTATGCCGCCCAGCACCACCACTGCGGAATCCGTAGTTCCTCCGCCTATATCCACCACCATGTTGCCCACAGGATCGCTCACAGGCAGTCCTGCGCCTATGGCGGCGGCAAGGGCCTCGTTCAGCACTATCATATCCCTTGCGCCCGCGTTCTTTGCAGCCTCCATCAGCGCCCTGCGCTCTATATCGTTTACGCACAGGGGCAGGCAAAGCCCAAGGCGTATTCCTAACGGCCCCGCCTTTCTTCCAAGCGTCTCGGTTATGGTGAAGCGAATCATGGCTTCCGCCAGCGCCATGTCCGCTATCACGCCGTCCCTCATCGGGTAGCTTACGGTTATCTGCCCCGGGGTGCGGCCCAGCATCTGCATGGCTCTGTCGCCCAGCTCGAGTATCTCCCTTTCGCTGCCTGTGGACACCGCCACGGCGCTGGGCTCCCTAAGCACTATTCCTCTGCCCCTTATGGCTGCAAGGGTGTTCACGGTTCCAAGATCCAACGCCACCGCTTCGCCGAATATATCCCTCAAAAATTTTATTCCAAGCATAGAAATACCTCCGTGTGATCTTCACAAAAAAGTATTTCCATATATTGTTACAGATATACCCTCCGGGTTTGCGTTTGGCCGCAGGCTGTGATATTCTACAATATGTGATTTTTTGAGAATTTTTTTGAGGTGAAATGTATGGAGCTTATTCTCGCTTCCCAGTCTCCCCGCCGCAGGGAGCTTTTCAGCCTTGTGGGCCTCGATTACACCGCCATAACCAGCGATGCCGACGAGAACATACCCTTTACCGAGCCCGGGGATTTTGTAGAGCAGCTTGCCCTTCGCAAGGCGGGCGCCGTAAAGAAGGATAAACCCGGCGCCTGTGTGGTCGGCGCGGACACCATAGTATGGCTCGATGGAGAAATAATCGGCAAGCCCAGGGACCCCGAGGATGCCGTGAGCATACTGAAAAAGCTATCCGGCAAAACGCACACGGTATACACCGGCGTTGCGGTACTGACCGATCAGGGCTGCGACGTATGCCATGATACAACCGAGGTGACCATGGAGGATATACCCGAAGCCGACATACGCGCCTATGTAGCCTCCGGCGAGCCGCTCGACAAGGCGGGGGCATACGGCATACAGGGCCCTGCCGCGGTATTCGTAAAGCGGGTGGAGGGCTGCTATTTTACCATAATCGGTATGCCCATGCACAAGCTGTACCACATGCTCGCCAAGGTAGGCATATACCCTGACTGGCAAAGGGCGGCGAGAACATAATATAAAGCATATGAAAGAGCCTCACTTAAATGGGGCTCTTCTCTGTTTATCTTTAGCTTTTTTAAGGATGAAACGGACATCTATCCCCAAGGCACTGTCCATTCATAGGATAAAAGCCGCAAATTATTTTTTCCGGCATTTCAAGCCTTATACCGAATTTCTCTTCTATGAACTCCGCCGCAGCGCTTACAGCTGTAAAGCTGTCCCGCTTGCAGCACCGCGGGCCACCTATGGCCGCTATTCTTTCCAGTGCTTCGGACGTCATAAGGTTGGCTAAACCCCATTCCTGCCCGCTAAGCGGCGTTGCTCCGGTTATTATGCTTATTGCCATTCCGCAGCTGACTGCTGCACCGCAGCAGCCCCAGAACCCGCATATCCCACCCGGCGCCTGCTCTCCCCTGTTTTTCATTTCATCCAATGCGGCATTCAGATCCACATCGCCTCCGCAGTTATGAAAAGCAGATATAATCGCAGAGCCCACGAGTATGTGGTGTTCCGGGCCGTGCATATGCACCGCAGGTTGTGCCATCAGCTTCCGCATTATTTCTATTGGGTTTTTACTCTTTGTGCTGCCGCACACGCTGCGGATCAACTCCACAGCGTTGGTACTGTGGCATTTATCGCATATATAGTGGCCGTTCTTACAGGCGGCGTTAGTCTGAAATATCCTGTGGCACAGCTCGCATTCTATCGTTTTCGGCGAATTAAAATACTCAAGCTCGGCTCCGCAAATAATGCAGTTGTTTTTGTTTTCCACTTTACCTCCTGCTTTTTAAACGGTGTTTGTGCTCTTGTCAACTGATGGTATCCTTGGAAGTTTTACAGCACCATTACAAGCGTCCCTGCGGTTATGAGCGCGGCCCCCACCGCGCTTTTCCATGTGAATCTCTCATGCAGGAACACAAACGCAAGTATCAGCGTTATGACTACGCTCAGCTTGTCTATCGGCACTACCTTGCTCACCTCGCCTATCTGTATGGCCCTATAATAGAAGAGCCACGACGCGCCGGTGGCAAGGCCTGACAGGCACAGGAACAGCCAGCTCTTCGGCGTTATCCCGCTTATTCCGCCCTGCTGGTTGGTGATCAGCACCATTATCCACGCCATCACCACGACTACCATAGTGCGTATGGCCGTGGCGAGGTTGGAGCCAACACCCTCTATGCCTACCTTGGCAAGTATGGACGTCGCGGCGGCGAACACCGCGCTCAGTATGGCGCATACAAGCCACATACAGCTTACACCTTCTTTTAAGCGCCTATTTGCGCATTTCCTTAGCTATTTCGTACATCATTATGCCGGCGGCCACCGAGGCGTTGAGGCTCTCAGCCCTTCCGAACATGGGCAGCCTGTATTTATCGCACAGCTCCGCCACAGCATCTGACACTCCGTTGCCCTCGTTTCCTATTATAAGCACGCAGCGGCGGCCGGGCTCAGGCAATATCTCGTTTCCTGCGAGGTGGCCGCATATCAGCCTGAAATCCTCAGACTTCAGCTTTACAAGCTCAGCAGCAAGCTCACCCTGCCATATGGGCAGGTGATATATGCTGCCCATTGTAGAACGCAGCACCTTTGGGCCAAATGGGTCTGCGCAGCCGGAACTCAAAAGCAGCCCCGCAGCACCCATAGCATCGGCTGTGCGTATTATGGTCCCCATATTACCCGGGTCCTGCACGCAGTCCAGCGCCACTATAAGGCCTTCCGGATACTCGTCCGGGAGCTTAATATCCGGGGTCTTTACCGCCGCGCAGACGCTCTGCGGGTTGTCAGTATCCGTCATGCTCTCCAGGACATGCCGCGTCACCTGATACACGCTGCCATTCGGGCAATACACAGGCTCACGGCCCTCCTCGACGAACAGCGAATCTATCTCCGCGCCTGAGGAAACGGCCTCCGCAACAAGCCTTTCGCCCTCTATCAGGTGCAGTCCCGTCTCCATTCGGCCCTTTTTGGTAAGCAGTGAACGTACAAGCTTTACCGTTGGATTACGGGTGCTCTGTATAAGCATTGGCGCATCCTCCCTTTAATCAAACAGCGCAGCCGTTTCTGACTGCGCTATTTTATTTAATCTTATTAGGCCCTTGCCTCGACGGCGATATCGGCCAGCTTCTTGAAGGCCGCCATATCGTTTACGGCGAGATCGGCCAGAACCTTGCGGTTCACATCCACGCCAGCCTTCTTCAGGCCGTCGATCATGCGGCTGTAAGTGGTGCCGCAGATGCGTGCGCCGGCGTTGATACGGGCGATCCAAAGCTTGCGGTACTCGCGCTTTTTGAGCTTACGACCAACGTAGGCATAAGCCATGGAACGCATTACCTGCTGGGAAGCTGCACGGTACTGCTTGCTCTTAGCACCATAGTAGCCCTTTGAAAGTTTAAAGACCTTGCGGCGCTTTTTAACGGCATTAACTGCTCTCTTTATTCTTGCCATGATTCATTTCCTCCTACTTATAAGGTATCAGCTCGCGAACCTTTTTGGCTTCGCACTCGGCAATAAAGCCGCCCTTACGCAGTCTGCGGCCGCGCTTAGTGGTCTTTTTGGTAAGAATGTGGCTCTTATAGGCCTTTGCTCTCTTGATCTTGCCGGACTTGGTAACGCTGAAGCGTTTTGCGGCACCCCTATGGGTCTTGATTTTCGGCATGGGGTATTCCTCCTGTATTAATTGGTTTTTGGTGTTAATATCATGAACATATTGCGTCCCTCCTGCTTAGCAGGGCGGTCGATCGCAGCACTGTCCTTGACCATATCGTAGAAAGTGTCCATTACGTCCAGTCCCAGGTCGCCGTGCTTTATCTGGCGGCCCCGGAAGCGGATGCTCACCTTTACCTTGTCCCCGTTCTTGAGGAACTTTTCGGTTGCCTTGGCTTTAACTTCCATATCGTGGGTATCGATAGTGGCGGAAAGGCGTATCTCCTTTATATCGATGACCTTCTGGTTCTTCTTGGCTTCCTTTTCCCGCTTGCCCTGCTCAAACTTGTACTTGCCGTAGTCCATTATCTTGCATACGGGCGGCGTGGCCTGAGGGGCTATCTTGACGAGGTCAAGCCCCGCTTCTTCGGCCATGCGAAGAGCGACGTCGCTATGAACAACGCCCTGCTGGTTGCCGTTCTCGTCGATAAGGCGCACTTCCTTATCGCGGATCTCCTCGTTGATCTGAAGTTCTTCCTTGGCTATGGTGGACACCTCCATATAAAAAATTCAGCGGGCCTGAAGACCCGCCGAATACATTAGCGCAAATCCTTGCCTGTATTTACCGCGCCTGACTGAATTCTGCCGGCGGGTGAGAAGCGGGCTGCTTCTGCTTTGCCGTTAGTTATTATATCACATTTGGGATATTTGTCAACAGTATATTCGCTGTTTTTCTGTGCTTTTATGCCTTCATCATGCTCCTGCAATAACCTCTGAGGCTTTCTATGCTGCCCTCGGCATCCGTTGCGCTGGTTATCTTAGCGCTGCCCTGAGCGTACTCGTCTCTTCCACCGCCCTTGCCGCCTGCCGCTGCGTTCACCGCCTTTATAAGCTCCCTCATGCTGGTCTTGACGTTCCTGCCGCGTGCCAGCTGATATACGAGGCTGTCCCCATTCTCGCCAAATAGCATCGCGAGGACGTTTTCGTCCCTTATGAGCATATCGCCAAGGTTCTTCAGCTCGTTCATGGAGCTGCCCTTCTGCATATCTATTATAAGTTTTGTGGCACCTATCACCTCCGCCTTGCCGAGCAATTCCGCCGCGATGAATTCGTTTAGCTTCTCGGTGCGCTCCTTGAGCTGATGTCTTGCGGCGGTGAGCTCGTCCCCCTGACGCAGAACTGCATTGAGCACGTCCTCCTGCTTTGCGCTGAAGCGAACTGCAAGAGAATCCACGATATCCTGATTATTCAGCGAATCCTCGACGGCGCGCATGCCGCAGGCGAACCATATGCGGGTGCCTCCCTTGTATTTTATATGGGCGGTTATCTTTATGTATCCTACCTCGCCGGAAAAAGCTACATGTGTGCCGCAACAGGTGCAGGAATCTACCTCTCCCCCGTCAAAATATACTATGCGGATATCTCCCTTGAGGCCCTTGGCCTGCTTGCGTAGCGTGATATTCTCAAGCTCCTCGCCCTGAACCGTCTCGTATGTAATGGGAACGTTGCGCTGCACCGCGCGGTTAGCCTCTCGCTGAAGTTCCTTTATCTGCTCATGGGTGAGCTGTGTGTCGAGGTCTATGGTAGCATAGTCCTCCGCCATGTGGAAGCCTACGTTCTTGGCTCCGAACAGCTTACTTGCCATGCCGGAAAGTATATGTTCTCCGCTGTGCTGCTGTGTGTGGTCCAGGCGGGGCCCGGCATCGGCGGCTATCTTTACCTTTGCACCCGCTTCTACGGCCTTATCGCAGAGATGCCATACCTCGCTGCCCTCCTCGCGGGCGTGGGTCACGCGGGAATTCCCAATAAAGCCCGTATCTGACAGCTGTCCTCCGCTTTCCGGAAAAATAGAGGTAACATCGCTAAGTATCTCAAAGCCGTTCTCCACGGCTCTGCACCTAAGCACTGTAGCCTCGCATTCCAGCGCGCCGTTTTCGTAATAAGCCCTTTTAGTCATAAAGCACCAATGTCCTTTCAGATATGCTTATAGCATACAAAAACCGGCCAAAAATTGCAACAGTTCAAAAGGCTGCCCTAATATTATCGGGCAGCCTCGGAGTGTCTCAATATGCGGTATTTCAGTTCTGGCTGCCCTGGCGGAACCTTTCCTCAATGGGTATATCCCCCACCCGCCAGTCGTCCGTATACGGCGCAGTCCCCGCCGAAAGCTCTACGCGCTCCTCCGGCGCCTTGGCTATCGTAAGCCCCGCCCTTATCGCGGCGGTCTCTGCGTCATCGGGGTCCCCCTCCCGTATCACGCACTCCGTGCCGGGGGCGATATGATACCACATCCACCTTGCATCCGGCACCGTAAGCCGCACGCAGCCGTGTGAATCCGCCACGCCCAGCTTATTGAAGGAGGCCGCCTCGTATGCGTTCACGTCCTTTGCGGTGTACAGCGTGGTGTGAAAGTAAATCGCCTTGCGTATCTGCGTCCAGTACTGCCCGTACCTTCCGTCCCGGGCGAATTTCGAAAAGCGCACCCTGTACGCCCCCATCTTAAAGGTCCCCTTCGGCGTGCGGCCGTTTACGCCGGTCGAGCACAGCATATACCTCTCCGGCCTGTATTCGCCGCCCTCGTCCGCCTTGTATACCATCGTCACCTGATGCGCTATATCGACTATTATCTTATAAGTCCCCGCCTTGGGGTATCCCTTCGGCAGGCTCCTGTCCCCATCGTCCCCTATCAGCTCCTCAAAGGACATATTTACGGTAGGCGCGTATTTCGAAAATGGTATGGGCTCCGGCGTCGGTTCCGGCGTAGGTTCCGGTGTTGGCGCGGGAGTAGACTCCGGCGTGGGCGCAGCGGTCACGGCGGCCGGGGTCATATCGAATATCGGCTTTTCCGCCTCCGCATCGGCGCAGCCCGCAGCCAACAATATTATGAGAAGCATCACGGCGGCTGTTCTTTTCATTTTTTTTGCATTTCTCCTTATAGGACACGGTGTGTGGTTATAGTATGGATACGTTTTGTAAAATCATACCATCGGAGAACAGTGTTTTTCTTCGACACGGAGGCGAAAAAACCGCCCGCTGCCTTTTGTGTTGACAGGGGGCGCACATCTGGTTTATTCTGATACAAGAAGGGAGGGACAGCCCTTGAGCATAAGTACTTCCAATTTGCTTTTCTTTCTCAGCCAGACTTCAGATTTATTATCTTTTTTTCAAAAATACGAAGACGAGCTCATAAAAGAAACGCCGGGCGGCTGCCTTTACGCCCTGCTGGATAAGTACGGGCTGCGTCCGGGAGATATATCTGCGCGCACCGGCACCGGCAACTACGTTTACCGTATACTCAACGATGAACGCACTCCGGGGCGGGATACCGTGGTGGCCTTCTGTCTCGCCATTGGCTCTACGTTATCGGAATGCCAGACGCTGCTGCGCATCAGCCGCCACGCCCTGCTCGATCCCCGCTTTCACCGCGATGGCGCGCTTATCTTCGCCCTCGAAAGAGGCATAGGGCTGAGCCGGTGCAATGATCTGCTTTTCGATATAAAGGAGGATACCTTGTGACACTTAAAGACGATTTTGCCGCAAAAAGCCCGATCACGTTCGTATACGGAGCCGACGGAAGGGTATGCGCTACCCAGCGCAGGATAAGCAGCTCCGCCGTGCCGCTGTACTCTGCCCTCATGGGTCTGAACAGCCCGAGGCTGCCCAAGGTGATATCCGTAAGGGAGGACGATGAGGGGGCGGTGGTGACCGAGGGGTATATCGACGGCGTGACGCTGCGAAGGGCGCTGGATAACGGAAGGCTTGGCGAGGATGAGCTCAGGCGGCTCGCCATAGATATATGCTCCGCCCTTTCTCTGCTGCACAGCAGCCGTCCGCCCATAATACACAGGGACATAAAGCCTGAAAACATAATATGCGCCGATGGCGGCGGGTATGTGCTGATAGATTTCGACGCTTCCCGTCTCTTTAAGCCGGAGGCTACCTCGGATACCGTTACCCTCGGCACCAACGGCTACGCCGCGCCGGAGCAGTACGGCTTCGGTCAGACCGGGCCGGAAAGCGACATATACTCCCTCGGCGCAACGCTATACGAGGCGGCGGAGGGAAAGCCATACGCCGCGGGGGCCGAGATAAGCTGCCCAATGGGGCGGATAATAAAAAAATGCCTCGAATTCAGCGTAAGGGACAGGTATTCCTCTGCGGACGAGCTGCTTGAGGAGCTGGGCGTTAAAAAGAAAAATCCCGCCGCTATGCGTGCCGTGCCCGTCATTCTTGCGCTGCTGCTCGGCTTTTGCTCCGGCCTTGCCGCTGGCAGGGGGGTGCGCCCGGAGGAGGAAGCGCAGACGCGCAGCGAAGCGCCGCCTGCGGTGGAGACTGCGTCTTCTGACGCGGAGATACCCTGCACCTGCGAGCTCATCACCCGCCCGAACGACGCAAGGCTGGACGGACATTCGATGTTCGACTATCCCGGCGCGGAGTTTTTGCCCAAGAGCGTAAGCGGCGTTACGGAATTCCCGCTCACGCTGGATATAAAGGTCTTGGCGCCGGTATACTCAAAGGAATGCAAGGCAAAGGTTCACACCGCCCAGCATTGGGAATACTCCGTTCCCAAGGGGCAGGAGGGCGAGACCATAACGGGAGACAAGATAACGGTAGACGGGCCTGGAGAGTATTACATCTTCTACTACTGCCCGGACTTCAACGGCACGGGCTACGGCGCCGACTTCGGCTTCAAGGTAAGATAAAAACGTCAAAAGAGCGGCATTCGCCGCTCTTTTGCTTTACCTTTTATGCTGCTTTTTATTACTGGTTCACGCCCACATACTGCACTCTCTTGTCGTAGGTAACTACATCCAGCTCGGACTTCCACTGCTCCATGAGCTCATCGTACATCTCGTCCTTCTTTTCGCTCATGATAAGGTTCTTTATATCGTCCTTTACGTCCTCAAGGGGAACTACGTCGGTGCTTACATCTTTATAGCGCTTGATTATATGTATGCCGTAGGTACCCTCTACCAAGCCGGAAACGTCCCCTTCTTTCTTCAGGGCAGCTGCCGCCTTCTGGAAAGCCTCGTCATATACGTTTTCAAAGGTTTCGCCTACGATATAACCATCGGGCTTGCTGTCCATGCCGGGATCTTCATTGTATTCCTTCATAAGGGCTTCAAAGTCCTCGCCGGCGTTTACCTTGTCCAGCACTTCCTGCGCAAGGGCCTTGTAGTCCCTGTCCTTCTTGTCCTCATCGGCATTCTCGGCGTTCTTGATGAGTATATGCTTTACGTAGTACAGTCCCGCGGGGGCTACCAGCGGCTTGAGATTGCCGTAGTAGGAATAGTAGCTCTCATCGGTATTGTACTGGGAGGGATCCTTTTCGTAAGCCTCCTTATCGGCTGCGAGCTCCTTATCGTAGCGGGCCTGTATTTCCTCGTCGGTAGGCTCTGCTATGGTAGAGTAATGTTCGTTCAATATTTTCTGGCCCAGGGCTTCGTCAACATACTGCTGCTCCATATCGGCGAGTATTGCCGCAAAGGAGTAGCCGTTGGCCTTGTACGCCGCGTCAAAGGCCTTTATGGCGTTCTCGCGGCGCTCCGTCTCATCCTCTATTTCGCTGTCCTCATACTGGCTGAGATACCTGTTGGCGGCTGTAAGGGCGTTCTCCTTGGCCTCGTTCATCTCTTCCTCGGTGAGCTCCATGCCCAGCTTATGCGCCTCCGCCACAGGTACTACGGAATTCACCAGCATATCCATTATCATCTGGCGGCCGTCCTTTGCGGTCTCGGAGTTGCTGGTATCTATGATGCCATACTGGGCATAGGTGCTGAATGCATTATAAAATGTGGAATACAGTATCTCAACGTCGCCTACCTTTGCAACTACGGGATCCTGCACAACTGCGCTGCAGCCTGCAAAGGCACAGGCAACCATTATAACGGTCATCACCGCCGCAAGCACTCGGAGGATACGGTTGTTCTTAAACATTGAAAATCTCCTTATCTCTTGTTGATAGCCCGATAAACAGGCAGTATACAAACCTTATTTATTTTATACTTTAGCACCTGCCATGTCAACGGAATAACGGTCTGTTTTAAAAAATGCCGCAATTTTTCCGTTCATGCGGCTGCGGATTGTCACCCATTAAAAAATCCAATGGTCAAAACCGGCTGTTTTTATATAAAATTATGATAAAGGCTTTATTTTTAGCCGCCATATGGGTTATCCTTATAGTGAAAAGCGTTTTATTCGGGGGGGTGATACCGCCAATGAAAAATCTGCCAAACATACTCACGCTTGTGCGCATAGCCTGCGCCGGGGTATTTGCCTATTTCTTCGTCTGCCATCAGTACAACGCCTGCGTGATAACTTTTATCATATCTATGGTCAGCGATGTGCTGGACGGAGCTATCGCAAGAAAATACGGCTGCGTATCCGATCTCGGCAAGGTACTGGATCCACTTGCAGACAAGGTAACGCTTCTCGTGGTATCAGTCTGCTTCTATACCGAGGGCTGGATAATATGGCCCATGCTTGCCGCCGTGATAATAAAAGAAAGCCTTATGATAATCGGCGGGCTGATAATGCTCCGCTCCAATGTGGTGGCTTATTCCGACCGCTTCGGCAAGGCCTCCACCGTGCTGTTCTGCGCCAGCATAACCATGGCGCTTCTGGAAAAATCCCCGCTTCCGCTGCTGCTTCGCCGTATATGCGGCCTCAGCACCGCGCTGTTCTGCATGTCCATAGTATGCTCCTTCATAGCCCTCGGCCACTATGCGCGCACTCAGTTCATGCGCCGTAAGGCATAGCTTCTTGCTGCAGCAACGCCGGCCGCCTCATGAGGGCGGCCTTTTCCGTGCACTAAATCTGCACTTCCGGCATAGTATAGCAGTAAACTGATATGGAGGAATATGCTTATCATGAAAAGACTGACAGCTTTGCTGCTGTGCCTTATTATGCTGTTTGCACTTACCGCCTGCAGCAAAGACGAAAACGGCCTGCGCAAAGTAACGCTCAACGAAGTCACCCGTTCCGTATTCTACGCTCCCCTTTATGTGGCCTGCTCAAAGGGATTCTTTGCGGAGGAAGGCCTTGAGGTTGACATCGTCACAGGCGGCGGCAGCGACGCCAGCATGACGGCACTGCTTTCGGGCGAGGCGGATGCAGCTCTCATGGGCCCTGAAACAGGCATATACGTGACCAATCAGGGCAAGGCGGATCACCCTATGATAATCGCCCAGCTCACCAAGCGGGACGGCTCCTTCCTGCTCGGCAGAGAAGCGGACGACAGCTTTGATTTTTCCAAGCTGAAGGGCAAATCCATTATCGCAGGTCGTCCCGGCGGAATGCCGTATATGACCCTGCTCTATGTTTTAAGGCAGCATGGCCTTGAACCGGGCAGTGACGTTGAGGTAATAAGCAACATACAGTTCAACCTTATGGGCGGCGCATTTGAAAGCGGCACAGGCGACTACGTGACGCTGTTCGAGCCCACCGCTTCCGCCTTCGCGGCGCAGGGCAAGGGCCACATTGTCACCAATATGGGCCTTGAAAGCGGCGAAGTACCTTATACCACATTCATGATGCGCAAGGATACCATAGAGAATGAGCCCGGCTTCGCGGCGGCTTTCGTCAGAGCCATATACAGGGCGCAGAAGTGGGTATGGGCGGCAGGCGACGAGGAGGTCGCTTACGCAATGCAGTCTTACTTCCCGGATACCGATATCGCCACGCTGTCTGCCGTGGCAAAGAGCTACCGGGCTACCGACTCCTGGACCAGAGTTCCCACAATGACCGAGGACGCCTTCACCCGGCTTCAGGATATACTCGATGGCGCCGGAGAGCTTGCCGCGAGGATAGAGCTTTCCGAGCTTGTCGATAACAGCTTTGGCGAGGCCGCAATATCCGAGATAGGCTAAAACAAAAAAGCAGGGATGCGGGCTTTTCCCCATTCCTGCCTTTGCTTTTTATCTGAGTTTTTCCAGCAGCGCCAGAGGCGTCGGCTCGTCGTAATCCGCATCCACCCTGCCGTCCGGATTGCCCCAGCGCGCAAGGGCGAAATCTACGCCCGCTCCCCGGGCGCACTGCATGTCGTACACCGTATCGCCCACGTAAAGCACCTCTGACGGTTTCGCGCCGGTACGCTCCATATACTTGAGCAGCGGCCCCGGTTTAGGCTTGTGCTCTGCCGTATCGTCCGCGCATATTACGCAGTCCGCACGGGGTACAATATCCCCGAACTGCTCGCGGCTGTGCTCAAGCTCCGCCGCGTTCTTGGAGGTGGCTATGCCTATCCGGCAGCCTCCCGCCTTAAGCCCGTCCATAAGCTCCCGCACGCCGGGAAACGCCCTCGGCGTATCCTCGTACTTTTTGATATTTTCGCTCCAGAGCAATATGCCCCGCTGGATGTCCTCGTCCCTCACTCCCAGCATTTTAAGCCCTACATCGCTCGGCGTGCCGAAGGTGGCGCGCATCTCGGCCTTTGCAGGCGTTTTGCCGGTAAGCATTACAATGGTATCCCTCAGCGACTGCTGTATCGCTTCGCAGGTATCTATGAGGGTACCGTCCATGTCAAATACAACGTATCCGTATTTCATTTTCCGTAAAGCCAAAGCCCTCAGGCTATTTTTCCTTTTTAAATTTTTCCAGCACACGCCCCTCGCTGCCCGCGATCATACGGGCTATGTTTTCCCTGTGGCGTATACATATCAGGATAAACAGGGCTGCCGCAAAGAGTTTATTTCCCTTAGTACCCCATATAAGCGCTATGATCAGGTATGCCGCGGTGCCTGAAAGGGAAGCTGCGGATATGGTTTTTGTGGCTATCGCTACTATGGCGGCTACTATCGAGACTATACCTCCATAAAGCGGGTTGAGGGCGAACACCGCGCCCAAGGACGAAGCCACGCCCTTCCCGCCGTGAAATCCGAAGAACACCGGATAGCAGTGGCCCAGCACGACGCCCATGGCGCCCATATAGGCGCAGTTCTCGCCGCCAAGCAGCCTGCCTATCAGCGCTCCCGCGACACCCTTCAAAAGATCTCCCGCGAAGGTGATTATACCGTCTTTTTTGCCGTATACCCGCAGCATATTTGTGCTGCCGGCATTGCCGCTGCCATGATGGCGCACGTCATCACGATGCAGCAGATGGCTGAATATTACTGCAAACTGGATGTTGCCTATTATATACCCTAAGGCTGCGGACTCTATATATGCAAGCATGACACTTTTCCTTTGTTTTTATATTCTTGGAAATAACGGTTGCCGTTGGCCTTCACAAAAGGCCCGCGCAAAGCGCGGGCCTCAGCTTTGTACAGTGTACTATTGGGATTGAAGGTGCTTATTCTTCCCCGTCATCGTCCTCTTCAAGGGTGGGTACCAGCAAGGCGTTGCAGTTGGGGCAGAGGAGCTCCTCGCCGCTCTCCAGCATGTCCTCGTCAAAATAGATGGTCTCGCCGCACTCGGGGCACTGAAGCTCTACAAAATCGTCGTCCTCTTCATCCTCGTCTTCATCTTCATCGTCGGAAAGATAATCATCGATATTATCCAGCTCGTCATAGATGTCATCCAGGCATTCGTCTATCTCGGCCATGGCGGCTTCGTTCTCGTCGATAGCGTCGGCCATTTCGTCCATGGTAGATATCATGGCGTTCAGGAGCTTGCCCTGGCCTTCCCCGCCGATATTCATACCCTCGGCAAGACCTTTGAGATATGCCACCTTTTCTTTCATATAACCCATAGTTGACCTCCTTTTTTTCTGTTAGAATGCGTTATACGCGCTCCATATATTCGCCGGTACGGGTATCGATACGCACCTTGTCGCCCTCGTTTACGAAGAGAGGAACGACTATCTTCAGGCCAGTCTCAACGGTGGCAGGCTTGTTTGCGCCAGTGGCGGTATCGCCGCGGACACCGGGTTCACACTCGGTAACGGTAAGAGTTACGAAGTTGGCAGGCTGTACGGAGAAGGGATTACCCTTGAAAAAGCGAACTGTAACGGTATCGTTTTCGATGATGTAGTTGATAGCATCCTCTACCTGCTCGTGATTCAGGGGCAGCTGCTCGTAAGTCTCTGTGTCCATAAAGTAATACAGGTCACCATCGTTGTAGAGATACTGCATCTCCTTTGTTTCAATGTGAGCGGTGGGATACTTGTCGGTGGGGCTGAAGGTGCGCTCGAGCACCGCGCCGGTCATAACGTTCTTAAGGCGGGTACGTACGAACGCGGCGCCCTTACCGGGCTTAACGTGCTGAAAATCGACGACGGACCAGACCTGTCCGTCTATTTCTACGGTTACGCCCTTCCTGAAATCGCCAGCCATGATCATAAGGAATTACCTCCAAAGTAAAAAGTATCGTGTATATTACCTACACTGCATTATGTGCAGATTATACCATCAGTTGACAAGGACACACAAGGTTTTAGAAGCCAAACAGCACGGCATAACTGTGTCGTCCTCATTTGAAATACAACCAGTATTTCTGCACTCGTCCTCCTTGTTCTGCCATACTCTTTGGCTTCTAAAACTCGAAGACCCTAAAGAGCTTGTTTTGAGGGCGATCCAAGGCCGAGGAGCGCAGTACTACTGGATGTAATACAAGCGACGAGAACGCAGGAGCGTCCCAAAACTAGCCTTTAGGGCTTGTGTGCTCTTGTCAACTGATGGTAACTATTTTGCATTATATCACAGGTTATACTACTTCAACAAGGCTTTTGCAGCGGAAAAATACATATCTTTCATGGCTTTTGCGTCCTCCGCCATGGTTCCCTTGCTCTCGCAGATGAAAACCGGGCTGTAATCCCGCTCGGCCACCAGCTCCGCCAGCGGCATGAACTCAGGGCCGTACTGTGTATCCGCGAAGGTATGGTGCATCTTTTCCCCGCCTTTTGTGTACTCTATCCGTGAAAAGTGCACATGCATGGTCTTCGCCCGTTCCGTGCCTATGCCGTTTTCCAGCCTGTCCAGTATATCGGCATAGTCCTGCTTGGATTTTATCGAGCCGAGGCCGCGGCAGTGGAGATGTCCGAAATCTATGGTGGGCCATATGCGCTCATCCACGTTGCAGAGGGCTATTACCTCATCGAGGTCGCCCAGCTGGTTTATCTTCCCCATAGTCTCGGGGCAGAGGGTGACATTCATGAGCTCCATCTCGTCCAGTGCAGCTATTATCTCCTTAAAGAAGCCGCAGGCCCTCTCCAGTATCTCCCCCCTGTTGCCGCCTGACGCGGAGCCGGGGTGAAACACAGCCCGCTTTGCGCCGAGAGCTTCTGCCGCTTTAAGGGAATCGACAAAATAACCAAGGTTCTTTTTTTTCTTTTCCTCGTCCTCCGCAGCCAGGTTTATGAAGTACGGCATGTGTACGCTGAGCTGTATGCCGTACCTTTCCGCCTCGGCCCGTATGGCCTTGGCGCCCTCAGCTCCCATGCGCACTCCGCGGCCGAAGGAATACTCAAAGCAATCGAGCCCCCTCTCTGAAATCCACTTTGGCATCTCCACCGTAGCGGAATGCCCCTCCTGATAAAAGCTGTCGCTGTTCCCCGCGGGGCCGAACTTTGCGTTTGACTTCTGTATATCTGACATTTTTATCTCTCCTAAGCTTTATCGCCGCCCAGCTCTTTATTCAGCTTGTGCAGCGCTTTTTTCTCTATTCTTGAAATATAGCTGCGCGATATTCCGAGTAGCTTGGCTATTTCCCTCTGTGTCACTATTCTGCCGCCCTTCAGGCCGTAGCGCAGCTCTATCACCTTGCGCTCCCGTGGCGTCAGCACCGTATCCATTGCCTTTCTGAGGTACTCTCCCGCCACGGTAAGCTCCACGGCGTTGTGTATCTCGTCCCCGTCAGAGCCCAGTACCTCGGAAAGGGATATTTCGTTTCCATCCTTATCCACGCCTATCGGTTCGGATAACGACACCTCCCCTGCCTGTTTCTTTTCCGAGCGGAGCGACATAAGTATTTCATTTTCTATGCACCTGGCGGCATATGTTGCCAGTGTGTTTCCCTTTTGCGAATTAAAGGTGGATACCGCCTTTATCAGCCCAACCACCCCTATGGATATAACGTCGTCCGCGTCCCTCTTCGGCGTGGTATACTTCTTGGCGATATGAGCCACCAGACGCAGATTATGCTCTATCAGCAGCCGCCGCGCCTCCGCGTCCCCGGCCTCCAGCCGTGCTATGCAGTCCTTCTCCTCCTCGGGGCTCAGTGGCTCCGGAAATGAGCTTCCTCCGGTAATATGCCCAGCAAAGGCGAATATCCCGCCAAAAAGCTCCAGCAGCGCCTGTATCATAGCCTTACCCCCAATTTTATTCGGTATATCAGGCTATGCGGTTTTTTTTCGGATTATGACGCTTCCTGTCCCTTAGATAAACTTTTTAAGCGAACCCAGAAGCCCTCGGGATATGGATTTACCTATCTCACGGCCTATGGTGTTCATGGCCTGATCCGCCGTCCTTTCGGCGGCGGTCTTTTTCTTCCTCCCGCCCGAGGCCGGCTTCTTTTCCTTTGCTCCGTCGGCGGCCTTCTTTTGCTGCTCCTTTGCTGCGGCTATCTCCTCCTGCAGCATGGCCTCCCGCTCGGCGTTGATTATCTCGTATGCGGACTCGTTATCCACCTCGTCCTCATACTTGCCGTAGAGATCGTCCGCCTCTATCTCGGCCTTCCTGCGCTCATCGTCTATGGGACCCATGGCAGACTGAGGAGGAAGTATCATTGCCTTTTCAACTATGCCGGGTACTCCCTTTGCGTCCAGAAAGCTTACCAGCGCCTGGCCGGTTGCAAGCTCGGTTATGGCCGTTTCCGTGCTGAATGCAGGATTTGGCCGGAATGTCTGCGCCGCAGCTCTTACCGCCCGCTGCTCGGAGGGAGTATATGCCCTGAGCGCATGCTGCACCCTGTTGCTGAGCTGTGCAAGGACCGTATCCGGCACGTCTGAAGGGGACTGGGTTATGAAGTACACGCCAACGCCCTTTGAGCGTATGAGCTTTACCACCTGCTCTATCTTGTCTACAAGGGCGGTAGGCGCGCCCTTGAACAGCAGATGGGCCTCGTCAAAGAAAAACACCAGCTTGGGCTTTTCCAGATCGCCAACCTCCGGCAGCGTCTCGAACAGCTCGCTCAAAAGCCACAGCATGAAGGTCGAGTAAAGCAGCGGGGAATGGTACAGCCTAACGCAATGCAGTATATTTATGTACCCCTGCCCTTTCTCGTTGGTCTGTATCCAGTCGCTTATATCTATACTCGGTTCACCGAAGAAAGCTTCCGCGCCTTCATCCTCGAGACGCAGGAGTGAGCGCTGTATAGCGCCTACGGACTGCTTGGTGACATTGCCGTAGTCATTCAGAAGCTCCTTGGAGTGCTCCGCTACATAGCTCACCATTGCCCGAAGATCCTTATAGTCTATGAGCAGCCAGCCCTTATCATCAGCCACGCGGAATACTATATCCATTACGCCGCTCTGAACTTCCGTCAGGCCCAGCAGCCTCGAAAGCAGCGTGGAGCCCATCTCGCTTACGGTAGTGCGCACCGGGTGGCCCCCCTCGCCGAAAACATCCCAGAACCTTACGGGATAGCCTGTGAATATGAATTCATCGCGGCTTATTCCCATGGAATCCAGGCGTTTTGTTATGTTCTCATTCTCGACGCCCTTCTTTACACAGCCACCCAGATCGCCCTTTATATCCGCCAGAAATACCGGAACGCCCATATCCGAGAATGATTCCGCCATGACCTTCAGCGTTATGGTCTTTCCCGTACCCGTAGCGCCCGCTATGAGGCCGTGCCTGTTGGCCATCTTAGGCTCTAAATATACTTCCTTTTCACCCTTGCCTATAAGTAACCTTCCGTCACTGAACATACTTCGCTTCTCCTTATTAAAGGGATTATTAAAAACACTATACCTTTTTTTGCGTCGCAACACAACCGCTTATTGCGGCGCTCTTGACAATATGGCTTTGCAGTAGTATATTAAACAAAAGTTATTTTTAATAAACAAAAGTTGTGAAAGGTGGCCGCCATGACCAACCGGGAACGTGAAATACTTGAGATAATAAAAAAGCAGCCGGATATCGAGCAGAGCGAGATAGCCTCCCGGCTCAATATCGCCCGTGCGTCTGTTGCGGTACACATATCCAACCTTCAGAAAAAGGGGTATATCAGCGGGCGGATATACCTCGTAAACGATTTTGAATATGCCGTAGGCATAGGTGCGGCCAATGTGGATGTCTGCGGCCGCAGCAAAAACCCCATAATAATGGCGGACAGCAACCCCGGCGCCATGAGCATATCCCTGGGCGGCGTTACCCGCAATATATGCGAGAACCTGGCCCGGCTGGGCGGCAGCGTAAAGCTCATTTCGGCTTTGGGCAGCGATCTTTACGGACATATGATACGGGAGGAATCCACTGCCGCCGGCATAGACATGAGCCAGTGCATGACGGTAGAAGGACACCCTTCCTCCACCTATATGTCGCTGCTTGATGAGCGCGGCGAGATGTATGTGGCGCTATCCGATATGTCGGTGCTTCAGCGCATGGATATGGACTTTATAAAACGCAGGGAAAGCATGATAAAGGGTGCGAGACTGCTGGTATTCGACCCGGCGCTGCCAGAAGCCGTAGTTGAGGGCATAACCTCACAGTACGGCAATGCGCTGCCTCTGTTCTGCGACCCCGTATCCTCCGCATACGCCCGGCGGCTCAAGCCCTACGTAGGCAAGGTACATACCCTGAAGCCCAACAGAATGGAGCTTACGGTGCTGACAGGCCATGATACCGATACTCCGAAAGGCGTAAAGGCCGCCTGTGAGATGCTTCTCTGCCGCGGGGTAAAGCGCATATTCGTATCCATGGGCCACGAGGGCTGCCTGTATATGGACAGCGCGGGCAACGTGGTTCAGCGGGCGCTAAGCCCGATAGAGAACATTGCCAATGCCTCCGGCGCCGGGGACGCCTTCACGGCAGCCGTGATATACAGCTATTTAAAGGGCTTCGGCATAAACCGCACCATAGATTACGCCCTTGCGGCAGGAGCCGTAGCCGTATCGGCAGCTACTACGATCAATCCCGAAATAAGCCCTGAACTTATAGAAAAAATAATTATTGAGAGAGGATAAATTCCATGACCATCAAAGATTACCTTAGCGTTGCACCCGAAATACAGCAGGCAATAGACGAGGGCAGGCCTGTAGTCGCCCTCGAAAGCACCATTCTCAGCCACGGCATGCCATACCCCGAAAACCTCGAATTCGCCCATAATGTAGAAAAAATAGTGCGTGGGGAAGGCGCCGTACCCGCCACCACCGCCATAATCGGCGGCAAGCTGAAGGTAGGCCTCAATGCCGAGGAACTTGAGATAATGTGCAAGGCAAATGGCGTAGGCAAGGTCAGCCGCAGGGACGTGGCTGTATACCTTGCTACCGGCAAGACCGGCGCCACCACAGTTGCTACCACCATGCTCATAGCTTCCCTTGCCGGCATACGTATATTCGCCACCGGCGGTATAGGCGGCGTACACAGGGGCGCTACCGAGACTATGGACATAAGCGCGGATCTGCAGGAGCTGGCCCATACCCCCGTTGCGGTCATTTGCGCAGGCGCAAAGTCCATACTGGATATAGGTCTGACCCTCGAATACCTTGAAACCATGGGCGTACCGGTGGTTGGCGTGGATACCGATGACTTCCCCGCCTTCTATTGCCGCAAGAGCGGGTTCAGGGTAGACTACAACGCAAAGGACGCCAATGAGATAGCCCGCATAATCAAAACAAAATGGGATGTGGGCCTGGAGGGCGGCGCGCTCATAGCCAACCCCATACCCAAGGAGTATGAGCTTGACTTTGACGAGATGGAGACCGTTATCAACCGCGCTCTGTCCATGGCCAAGGAGCAGGGCATACATGGCAAGGACACCACTCCCTTCCTGCTCGCCCACATAAAGGATCTGACCGGCGGCGAGTCTCTGGCCTCCAATTTGCAGCTGGCCTACAACAACGCCCGGATCGCCTCCCGCATAGCCGTCGAATACTGCAAGCTTCCCTAAGGAGAACAGATTATGGACATTACTTTAAGGCCCATAGACGAATCCAACTTTATCGACTGCTTCAATCTCCAGCTTGGAGACGGGCAGGATAAATTTGTATCCCACCCCATACGCAGTCTGGCTCAGGCCTATGTTTACCGTGATCAGTGCCAGCCCTTCGGAGTGTACGCCGGCGATACCATGGCAGGTTACGTCATGGTAATATACGACTACGACGAGGAAGCCTACAACATCTGGCATATGATGATAGATAAGGCTTATCAGGGCAGGGGCTACGGCAAGGCCGCCATGCAGCGGGTACTTAGCTACATAGCCTCTAAGCCCTTCGGAAACTCAAACCATGTATCACTCACCTGCGCACCCGATAATAAGGCTGCCTATGGCCTGTATAAGAGGCTCGGTTTCAATGAGTCCGGCCGCAGCGATGAGGACGAGGTCGAGCTGGAGCTGTACTTAAAATAAATAAAAAGTCCCTATTATAAGTTTTCCCCCCATATGAAATGCCGCAGCCCATTTGGACTGCGGCATTTCTCTTTATCATTATAGTGTGATCTCGTGCGTCATTCCGTCGTCTTCCAGCTTTACCGTGCCCCGGCTTTTACCGCTCAGGTGCAGTATGTATACTGCTTCGCCGTATCTGTATTTCACAGTGTACTCCTCAAATGGCACCGTAGGCGCTATGCGCAGCGCATCCTTCTCCCTCCGTATGCCCAGCATATCCTCAAGGCATATCTTATACAGCCACGCTGCGGCCCCCGTATACCACGTCCAGCCCGCCCGTCCGGCATTGAGTCCGGAATACACGTCCCCCGCCACGGCATATGGCTCTCCCTTGTATTTTGCCGCCTGCGCCCGCGTGAGCGCGTGGTTTATGGGATTCAGCGCGTCAAACAGCGCGAGAGCCTTCTCTCCCATGCCCAGCTTGCAGCAGGCCTGCACTGCCCATACGGCGCCGTGGGTGTACTGCCCGCCGTTTTCTCTCACTCCGGGAACGTAATCCTCGATATACCCGGGGCGCTGCCAGCTTTGCCCTGTGAATGGCGGCGTGAGCAGCTTTATCATGCCCTCCTGATCGTCGTAAAGCATGCTGAGCATTGAGTTCACCGCCTCGTCGGCATGTTCACCGCCGCATATTGCCGCCCAGGCCTGGGATATGCAGTCTATCTCGCAGGCAACGTTCCCCTTTGCGCCAAGCGGTTCGCCGCTGCCGTAATACGCCCGCCTGTACCACGCGCCGTCCCATCCCGCCTGCTCTACGCAGTGGCGGAGCTTTCTGGCCTTTTCGGCAAAGCGCTTACCGTCCGCTTTCTTGCGGCAAATTTCGGCTAAGCAGCACATTTTGTCCAGCACATCCAGCAGGAACCAGCCCAGCCATACGCTTTCGCCGCCATCGCGCCCCACCTCGTCCATGCCGTCGTTCCAGTCGCCGCCGCCCATAAGGGGCAATCCATAGCTGCCGAAGCCTATGCTATCCACCGCCCTTACGCAGTGCTGATACAACGTCTCCGTGTATGATGAATCCGCAAAGTCGTCGTATAGGTCCTTTGCCCCGTCGGGTATCTCCCTGCCCTCAAGGTAGCTCACCTGCTCGGTGAGTATGCTTTGATCGCCCGTCAGGTGAACGTACTCCCACAATACATAGGGCAGGAACAGCCTGTCATCGGTTATGCGGGTGCGCACGCCCCGGCCCGGCCAATGCCACCAATGCAGCACGTCCCCTTCCCTAAACTGCTTTGAGGCGCAAAGCAGTATATGCTGTCTGGCCCGTTCGAGCTCAGTGTGCATCACGGCAAGCATATCCTGAAGCTGATCCCTGAAGCCCACCGCGCCGCCGCACTGATAGTAGCCGCATTTAGCCAGCACCCTTGCGGCAAAGGCCTGATACAGCAGCCGCCCGTTCATCATGGCGTCCATGGCTGCGTCCGGGGTGTGTATCTCAACGCCATTGAGCCTCCGTTTCCACAGCGTCCTGACATTATCAAGGGCTGCGTCCGTGTCCTCATTCAAGCATTGCCGTATCTCGTCCTCGCCGCCTTCGCCCAGCGCGAACACCAGCCGTATCTCCTCCCCGGGGGCAACGTTCACCTCGCTGCGCAGGGCGGATGCTCCGCTCCGGCTGCTATCGCCAGTCAGTGCATCGGCGTCCCAGCCCCGGCCGAATATAATCTCCCTGTCAGAGCACTTTTCAGCCTCGGCGTTTATCAGGGCGATATACGCCGCGTCGCCGCCCTCCTTATTCAGCAGGTTCCTTGCGCATATGCCGGATTCCATCGGGTATGTGTGTATCCCATGCCTCCTCTGAACCGGCCCCAGCGCCCACTCCACTCCGTACATTATACTCAGCTCCCGCCTTGAGCTGCCGGGATTGGCTATACTCAGCACCGAGTATTTTACGTTGAACCGCTCATGGACGAACACCGTAAGCTTGGTTTTAAGCCCGCAGTCTCCTGACAAAAACTCCGAATAACCGTAGCCGTGCCGTATTATGTGCCGCCCCTGCATAAGGCTCGCGAAGGGCGAAAACGTCTCGCCGCTTACCGTATCGGTTATCAGGATGAACTCCCCCTGCATATCCTCGGCGGGGGAATCGTACCACGGGGTGAGCTTATGCTCCCGGCTGTTTCCCCGCCATGTATGCCCGCCCCCCCGCTCCGTAACTATGCAGCCGAAGGTATCGTTGGCTATCACGTTGCACCAGGGCATAGGCAGGCTTTGTCCCGCCTCAAGGATGATGACGTACTCTCCGTTTTTATCAAAGCCCCCGAGGCCGTTATCAAAGCTCAGCTCCGGCCGCCCTATGTCTATGCTGCCATGCTTATAGCCGTTATAACTTCGCAGCTCCGCCTCCCTCCTGGCAGAGGGGGCAAACTGCCTGTTCAGGCTCACGTCCGCCTTTATTTCCACCATAGCGGCGCAGCGCAGGGCAGCCTCCTCCCCCTCCTTCAGCTCAAAGCCGTTGATAAGGTGCGCCCTGCCGCAGCTTATCTCCTCTGCCATTATGGCCGCCATACGCTCCCGCAGCTCGTTCCGATATTCGTTCGGGTAGCAGCCCACCGCGATAATGTCCACAGGCAGCAGCCTTTTTGCCATGTATTTCGAAAACTCCATAAGGGAGCGCAGCAGCCTCAGCTCAGTGATGCGCTGTATTTCTACCAGCAGCACAGGTCTGTCGCCGGATATACCGTGCTTCCACAGTGTTTCCGCCCCCCCGGGCCCAACGGCGCCGTACTTTATGGGTATCTCCAGCAGCAGCCTTGCCGCGATCCTTTCAAAGAGCTCCGCCTTCCCGTATTCCGTAGCCGTCTCCCTCAGCAGCCCGTCAGTCTGCGCCTCGCTCATGGCGAAGCAATCGTTGAGCCGCCCCTGAAGCTCGCGGCAGTCCTCCAACGCCCGCTCCTCGCTCTCGGCATAACCCATGATAAACCACAGCTCCTGTCCCTCGCCGGGAGCTACCGTCACCTCGCTCCGCGCCCCGAAATACGGCAATACCGGACATTCGGCGTTTTCTGTTTGCAGCATTGGCTGCATCATGGCCTGCTCCGGTGTTTTCAGCCGCCCCAGCGCCTTTAGCCTGTCCGCACAGTAATTCACCTGTCCCTTTGATATCAGCCTGCCGTACAGCCAGCCCGCAGCCTTTCCCCGCTTTTCAAACAGCAGCGCGCCGTCTCTCATGTGGGCATCCACCTTCAGCCTGTTGAAGGATGGGTGAGCCGTATCCGCCGCCTGCGAGCTCAGGCACACGTCAAAGAACGCCCCCAGTTCTATATGTTTTTCCTCTGTGCCGGTGTTTTTTACGGTGATGCGCCGCACCTCGCCGTTCTGCCCGACTGCCGCGCATATCTCCATCCGGCAGGATATGCCGTCGCGGGCGTTATTGAATTCCGCCCTGTACGGGTAAAACACGGCTTCAGCGCCCCTTGCAACATCCCATGCATCGCTTCCGTTCCGCACCACCAGCCGTACGCCATTCCGGCCGCGTATATGGTCAGGCCGCCAGCGCGTAAGCATTATATCGCCGCACTTTGAAAAGCCGTCTCCGTCTTCGGTCACGAACAGCGTATAGCTGCCATTGGTCAGCAGCTGGCATTCGGGTATACTGTACCTTTCGCGTATTATACGCGGCCGCGCCTCCTTTCGCGCGCCGTTCCTCTGCACCCTGCTTTCAGCCGAATGCAGCGGTTTTATGCGTATGCCCCTGGCCGGAGCGCGTTCCTCTGTAAGTATTTCAAACGCGCGCATTGCAGGGTATGACATAAAGTACTTCTCTATCGCCCCATCGCACAGCGCGTTTGCTATGGCGCACATGCTCATGCCCTGATGGTGCGCCATAAAGCTTTGAACTACGGCGTGATCCTTTTCCGGATTTGACCGGCCCTCGGTATAGTCCAGCGCCTCGTACATGCCGTATGGGCCCAATCCGCCCTCCCCTGTAAGCCGCCTTATGTTTTCGCATGCGCCCCTGGGATCAAAGGCCAGGGCGAGCATCGTCGAATACGGCGATATTACCCTGCTGCGCTCCCGGCATCTCATAAGGCTGAGCCGCTGCAAGCCGAAGGCACGGTACTGATAATACATGTTGCGGTCAAATGCATAGTAGCCTGATTCGGATATACCCCATACGCCGCCATAGCGCTGCCGTTTCTGCGCCTTTACGGCGTTCAGGCAGCTGTTGTAAAGCAGCGTATCGGGTACCGCCCCAGTAAACAGCACCGGCATAAGGTACTCGAACATCGTGCCGCTCCAGGATACCAGAGTACCGCCCAGCACCGGCGCCATCTGACGCCCGAGCTTGAACCAGTGCTCCGGCTTTACGCTGCCGAGAGCCACCGCTATAAGGCTCGTCAGGCGCGCTTCCGAGGCAAGAAGGTCATACCACGAATTTGACAGCTCGCAGGCATCGCCATCGTATCCTATCCTGAAAAGCTTCCGCTCCGCATCGTAAAGCGCCGAAAAGTCCGTTTCCCTTGCCGCCCGTTCAAGGCGCGCCGCCGTATCCTCACGGCCGTATTTCTTAAGGGCCATTGAGCCTGTAATAAGACAGGCGCAGAAGTTGCCGCTGTCCACGGTAGAAACATACCGCGGACGCATCACCTCCAGCGTATCAGTTCTGTACCAGTTGTAGAGGTGCCCGTGCCACTTCTGCATTTTATCCACAGTATCCATTGTGCCGGACAGCCTCTTTTCCAGTTCATCAGCCGTAATAAGCCCCAGCTCCGCCGCGGACACCGCCGCCGCCATTGCCATGCCTATATTTGTGGGCGACGTATTTACTGCGGGGCGTTTTTCCGGCTCCTGCTGAAAGTTATCCGGGGGTATATATCCCCTGCCCTCTCCGGCAAATGTCTCAAAAAACGCCCAGGTCCTTTCCGCAATATCCTCAAGCAGTTCTCTTTCGTCAGGTCTTGGTTTCTCCTTTGGGAGCCTCCTGTCCAGCGCCCATATTGCCGCCGGCATAGCTAACCACAGCGCGGCAAAAAGCGCCGCGATGGCCGGCGTTTTGCCCAGTATTGCACCCGCGGCCATGACTATGCCCATGACCGGGCATATGTACAGCGCGCCATAGTAGCCGTTTACTCCCTTTGGCCTTGAGTTGGTCTGAGCTGCGGTCTGCCATTCCAGCATATGCCTGTGGGACACCAGCATTCTGTAAAGCGTGCGCCTCTGGGCGTCCGCCGATCGCGCTGAGGCGTATGGCAGCGCCATTATGTCCAGCCCCGCCCGCGCGGCCGGCAGCAGCATGTCAGCCGCCATTCCCAAAGGATCGGAATTGCGGGTAAACGCCGCCCTGAAAGGCAGCGTTATAAGCTCCGTAAAGAAGCCGTCGCAGAGGGCGAAAAGAGCCAGCGCTATATGCCACCCCCCGCCGGTATACGGCATTAGCAGCACCGCATACAGCACGCTGGCAGGCAGCATGCACCTTCTCAGGTTATCAAGTATCTTGCGCTTGGAAAGCCAGCTTAAAGGGTTATCCCGCTTCACCCCTTCCGCGTCCTTTACCCAGTCCTTCAAAAAAGGCAGCAGCTGCCAGTCGCCCCTGAGCCACCTGTGCTGCCGCTTCCACCAGGGTATGAACGCGTCCGGCTCGCTGTCGTATAGCGCGATATCCCCCGCGTAACCGCAGCCGCAGAAACAGCCCTCCAGCATATCGTGACTAAGCACGGTGTTTTCGGGTATCCACCGCATGGCGGTATCCATGAATGTCCGTATGCGAAATATTCCCTTGCCGCCGAAGGAACCGCGGCCGAACACGTCCTGATAGAATTCAGGCGCTGTAGGAAAGTAGCCGTCCACACCGGTAGAGCCCGATATTATCCTCGCAAAAAAGCTCTTTGCTGCGCCCTTCGATGTAGATGCCATGCGCGGCGCTATCATTCCGTAGCCCCGGCGCACCGTTCCGCCGAATATCTCCGGAGCGTTCAGGGGGTGCTCCATGCAGCCTATCAGCTCTGCTGCGGCTCCGGGGGGAAGTATGGTATCACTGTCCAGCGTTATGCAGTATTCTATACCCTCCGGCAGTTCATTTGTAATAAGGCAGAAAGGCTCTTTGTCCCCTTCACATATAAGCTTGGCAAGGTCGCATATGGCTCCCCGCTTGCGCTCCCGGCCCATATATATGCCATCTGCTGCGGCAAAGCTGCGTTGCCTGTGCAGGCAGTAAAACAGCGGTTCTCCATCCCCTGAAAGGTACTTTTTATTCAGCTGCGCCGTAAGCTCCCTTTCCATTCGCAAAAGCCTGCCCTCACCCTGTTCGCGCTCCTTTGGGCCGTCCTTAAGATCCCCCAGTACGGCGTAATAGCAGCCCTTGAGTCTGGTGGCGAGATAATGGTTCTCAATGTGCTCAAATACTGCCCTCAGGCCCTTTTCGTCTGTCACAAGCGCAGGTATCACTATAAGGGTCTTATTACCGCCTGTAAGGTTCTTCTCCGCAATTCTGGGTATCACCCGGCGCGGGCTGAACCTCAGCCACAGCCTTACGCTTATGCCGGAGGCCACAGTCCACGCGGGAATAATGGCCAGTATCAGCGGCGCTATGCCCGCCGTTGCTCCAAGCCATACGAGGAGCAGGGCAAGGGTTATATTGAAAATCTCGAATTTCCAGAGCTTTTTGTCCTCGCTGCTTTTCTTGAAGCGCAGGTCTGGCCTGAGTACGTTATAAAGTCGTTCCCTGCCCTCCATAAACAGATACCAACCCGCCTGACCCTCTTTTCCTTCTCCGCTCTGGGCAAGGCGCACTGCCTGCCGGGCTATAACCTGCTCCGCAGCCCCCAGCCGCATCGAAAGCCTTTCCACAGAGGCGCGGTAGTAGCTTCTGCTGCGTCCGTCCATTTTGCCGTATACCGGATCCCGTCTTAGCTCCCTGTCGGTAACGCTCAGGTCCTCAAAGGCTTTATTCCATTCCATACCGCCTATGCATCTTAGGCTCCTTATGGCGTTATCCGCCCGCTGAGTGCTGCGCCGCCGCATCGCCGTCGCCTTGGCGCAAAGCCCGTCTATGCTCTTATCCTCCAGCTGCAGCTTTGCGTTTATCAGCTCCGCTATTCCTTCGTCGTGCTCCTTCATCATGCCATACAGGCATTCGCACAGCACCGGATCCTCCCCGAGACTCAGCCTGTCTATAATCGCCTCCCGCCGCGCCCGTTCCTTTATCCTCTCCAGCTGGGCAGCCGCACTTTTTGCTGTTTCCATGGAATTCTCCGCCTCTAAGGCTCTTTCGCATTCCAGCGTAAGCAGCTTTACCAGCGCCGCATTGAGCATGTTGGGCAGCTCCGCCACCTCTGCCATCGTCAGCGGCGTTACGCTCTGATACGCCTCCATGAAGGCGTATACCGTGGCCTCGTCTATACGTCCGTCCCGTCTGCCGGCCATGCAGGCGGCTATATCGTATATCCGCGGGAGTCCCGCATGGCTGCCGTGCAGCAGCACCGGCAGGCGCTTGGGCCTTTCATCGCAGTCGTTCAATACTCGCTCAACTATATAAAAATCGCGAAACAATGCTTCGAGGGCGCCCCATTGCTCCTCCCTTTCCTGCATTTTTTTGTATATGGCAATAAGCGCCTTCCTGTCGGCGGTGAGCTGAAGTGAGCTTCGCCTGTTTTTTCTGGCGGAAAGGCCCGCACGAAGCTTCGCCTCCTCGCTTAGCTCGGTCTGTGAAAAGCAGCTCTCGTTTAATTCGTTATATGTCCTGTTTGGCAGCATTGTAGCCTCCCTGTGTTTTGCATGGTCCTTTTAGTATTGGCAGGGGGCTTAAAAATTAACATACAAAAAGCCGGACAGTGCCGGCCGTTTATTCGTAGTTGTGCTTTTTTTGTTACTTTTTATCTTCCTCGCTAAGGGATACTCCGTCCCGCGCCATGCGGTCGAGAAGCATCTGGTTGCGCAGTTCAAGGAGCTTATTCTCCTGCTCCATGTGCTCCAGCTCTTTAACTATCTCATCGAGGAACTGGTCCACCTCGACTATATCGTAGCCCCAAAAGGCTCTGTTGAATTGCTTTTCTATTATATCGCTCTTCTTCATGCTACCTCTGAATTGTGCAATTGCAGCCCTGTGCGGGGATAACCCCCGCACAGTCTGAAATGCGAGCCTTTATCAGATCACGTCAACGTCGGTACGGTCATCGTTGCCGATAACGTCATAGTTGGTGGGAGCTACAACGAATATACCGCGGGAGATCTTGTAGATAGTTCCATCGAGTGCATAGATAGCGCCCGCCATGAAGTCCAGTATGCGCTGTGCGCAGTCGATCTCAAGCTCTTCCATATTGACGATAACGGGTTTGCGGCTCTTAAGGTTGTCGATGATGTTCTGGGTATCCTCATAGCTTACGGGATGATACACCACCATCTTCATGGGCGCCGCCGTGGGAAGGCTTACCACGTTATTGCCGGCGGCGGTCTTTCTCCTGCCGCGGTTGCCGAGGCTGACTACGTTGTCCTCAGCCATAGACTGCTGCTCATCGTTGAAGTAATCTTCGTTGTACCCTTCATCGTCCACATCCTCGATGCCGATAAAGTCCATCAGTTTGTTAAGAATTCCTGCCATGTTGTCCTCCATTCAATTAAATAAAATAGATTGTTTAATTGGCGCTTGGAGAAAAACACTGTAGTAATTGTCAGGCTCGGGGCTCTCTGTCTCTACGCCCTCGCCGCAGCCGCCGGTCTTGCGCCGAATATGGCCGTTCCCACCCGTACCATGGTAGCGCCTTCCTTTATGGCCGATTTATAATCCCCGCTCATGCCCATTGAAAGCTCCCGCATATCCACGCCGGGAATACCCGCCGATGCAATATCCTCAAATAGCCTTCTCATAGAGGCAAAGTACCTTCGCGCCTCCTCCTCTCCCACAGCAGGGGGCACGCACATGAGTCCCTTCACCCTTATGCCGGGCAGCTCGGAAATTACCGAAATTAAGTCCTTCAGCTCGTCCGGAGCTATTCCGCCCTTCTGAGCCTCGCCGCCGATGTTCACCTCGGCAAGCACATCCTGGGTTATTCCCGCCTTTACGGCAAGGCGGCTTATCTCTTTGGCAAGCTCCAGCCTGTCCACAGACTGTATAAGGCTTGCATTGCCTATTACATATTTTACCTTATTGGTCTGCAATTGTCCAATCAAATGCGCGTCAAGGCCGTTTTCTTTGAAAAAATCCAGCTTGTCCCTGAACTCCTGCGCCCTGTTTTCGCCCACATGGCGCGCGCCCGCGGCAACCGCCTCGGCTATGCGCCCCGTATCTACAAATTTTGTAACGGTTATGAGTTTCACTTCGCCTTCGCCTCGCCCACACTGAGCGCAGGCTGCCGCGATGTTTTCCATCACCGTCAGGTAATTGTCCCTTATGCTCAAAATACGCCACCGTCCTTTCGGTCTTTGCCGCTTATACCGCTACTTTTTATACCTCATGCCTTCTACGAGGCCATCGCCCGTTATCAGCGCCTTGTCGCCGTTTAGGGCTATCACCGTCACCGGCACGTCGCCGGTGCTTGTGGTTATGTAGCTCTCGCCGTTTTTGGATTTTACCGCAGCGGCATTCATCTCAAGGCCGGCAAGCTGGGCCGTCACCGTCGCCTTTATCACGCGGATGCTGAGCAGCTCGCCTATGTTTTCGGTAAACTCCAGCATATTGACTATGCCGCCGTCACACACCACAGGCTCCAGGGCGGTAGCCGTGTATGTTACGTCATTCATGCCCTCGAAGGTCACGGTATATGTCTGCCCACCCATAAGGCTGGCTCCCTCTGAGGGTGAGGTTATGAATGCGGCGTACCATTTGTTTGGATCTACCAGCCTGAACAGAAGGCTTTCGCTTGTGGCGGCGTTGACGCCGCTTTCGCCGTTGATTATCTTCTTTATGACGTCTGCGCTTACCACGTCCAGCTTTTCCCCGTTGAGCACCAGCTCATAGCCATCGAAATAAAAGCTCACGAGACCGGTCATCTTGGCGTTCACAGTGCTGGTGTACTCGGCTATCTGGGCCAGCTTCGCCGTTTCCTCGGAATAGAGGGAATTCAGCTCAACATCCGCCTGTACGGAATTTTTCAGGTATACGGTACGCTGGTTCAGCAGCTCCTTCATGCTGCGCTCAAGCTCAAGCAGATCATCCTCGCCGCCCTCTGAGACGTTGGAGGCTATCTTGCTTTTAAGCTCGGCTATCTGACCGTTTACCGAGGTAAGCTCGGTGGACTCTATTCCGTCCAATATCGAAAGCTGCTTTTCGTATATCTTCTGCTGTATTGTAACGAGGGACTGGGCAAGCTCGCTGCTGTATCCCCATTTATACACAGTCGCCACGGGCACCTCGGCATTTACGCTGGCGCCCTCGTCCACAAGGTGATCCACCATATCGAACTTGTCCACCGCTACGGTGCTCTCATTGCGTATTATTACGGTCTCCGGCATCAGCTTTGCCTCCATAGTGGCGTTTCTGAGCGTACCGCCCCCGCCGCTGGGTATTATCAGCACCAGAGCCACCACTATGCCCAGCAGCACCAGCATGGTAAGGTAAAACCTTCCGCTGAACCTTACTTTTCTTCTCCTCGCCATCTGCGCTCCTTTTATATGCGGCTTACGCCGTCTCGAATATCCTCTTTACTTCGTTTTCCCTCTTGTTTACCCTGCCAACGAAGGCCCCTGCCATCCTCTCCGTATCCAGCACCTTAGGAATGACGGCCTCCACGCTTTCCATCGTAACGCCCTCAATGCGGCGAATAAGCTCCTCATCGGTGTATATCCTTCCTCTCAGCTCGCCGCGTCCCAAAGAGCTGCTGCGGGAAGCAGTGCTCTCAAGGCCTAAGAGATAATTGCCTTTCAGCTGCTGCTTGCTGCGGGCGAATTCTTCTTTGGTTATGCCGTCCTTCTTGACGGAATCTATCTCCCTGAGCATAAGCTCCACCACCTTGGCGGCCTGCTTTTCCCCGGTGCCGGCATAGAGGGTGAAGTAGCCGGTATCCGAATAGCTCGTGGGGTATGAGTACACGGAGTATGCCATTCCGTGCTCCTCGCGTATCTTTTGGAACAGCCTGGAGCTCATGCTTCCCCCAAGGGCGTTATTGAGCACCAGCAGCGCAAACTGCTCCTCGGTATCCCCTGGGAACCCGGGGAAGCCCAGGCATATATGCACCTGCTCTATGTCCTTTTCCACCGCCCTGAAGCGTTTTTCCTTTATGAGCTGGTTCTTTGGGGGTACGTAGCTGTCGCCCCGGCCCCGCCTGTCAAAGCGCTTATTCACCGCGGCCCGCAGCTCCTCCATCTTAAAGTTGCCCGCACAGGACACCACCATGTTCTGTGGTACGTACCGCTTGTCCATATATGAAAGTATGTCCTCCCGCGTAAAAGCCCGCACGGTGTCCTGTGTGCCCAGTATCGGCCTTGCAAGAGGGCTGTCGCCGTATATTACGGCGCTGAGCGTTTCGTGGGCAAGATCCTCCGGGTCATCCTCCAGCATGAGTATCTCCTCGCACACGACGCCCTTTTCCCTTTCGATATCCGCAGGGTCAAGGCTTGGGCGGCAGGCTATGTCGCTTAGCATGTCCGCCGCAAGGTCGATATTTTCGCCCAGCACCTTAGCGTAAAAACAGGTGCATTCCTTGGCGGTGTATGCGTTTATGCTGCCGCCCACCGCGTCCATCTCCGCCGCTATGTCAGATGCGCTGCGGCTTTCTGTCCCCTTGAACACCATGTGCTCTATAAAGTGGGATATGCCGGATTCGGCGCCTGTTTCATACACCGAACCGGCCTGTATCCATACCGCCATGGATACCGAGCGGAATCCGGTCATCTCCTGAGCTATGAGCTTTACACCGTTTGGAAGCGTTTCTCTTACTATCACCTTTTGCCCTATTCCGATAGGCCCAGCACATCGCCTGTGCATGTAAGCCCAATTCCTTTCTCTTCTATCGCATTTATTATGCCGCCCAGCGCCTCCTTACAGGCCGCCGTAGGCCGAAGCAATATTATGCTTCCCTCAATAGGCTTTTCAGGCAGGCGGGAAAGTATGTCCGCGGCAGTGCCCTTGGCCGTCAGCAGGTCTATCGTCGAGGATACCGCTGTTAATTTCAGTTTTTTTGCTGCCAGCGTAGATGTTACGGTATTGCGCGAGCCTTCGTAGTATATCGCAGGCTCTGCGCCGCATATCTTCTTTACCGCCTCATTGGCCCTCCGCACGTCCTTTACCGTCCAGCCTATTCTGCCATCCATGTCGGGATAATACCCCATGGAGGCTATCTCGTGGCCTTCTGCGGCCATGCGCATAAGCAGCGCGGGATTGTTTTCAGCCCATTCTCCGCTTACGGCAAACGTAGCCTTGACGCTTTTATCTTTTAGTATATCCAATATATCCGGTATGGCTGCCGCATTCCAGCTCACCGCGAACTGCAATGCAGCCCTTTCGCCGCTGCCACGATACTGAGGCGCCGAAACCGGCAGCACGCCGCCCGGCTGTGTAGCATGATACATCGCTATTATCAACGCCGCAAGGAAAATATTTGTCAACAATCCGCTTAAAAAGCTGAGTTTTCTGCGCATATGCCCCGTACCCCCCATGTAGACAATCTATGAGGGTACAGGCAGTTTAAGAACATACGCCTTAAAAATCAACATGCGGGCGGAATAATATCCGCCCGCACACACAAGCTGTTTTATTATTTCTTCGCGTCGGGCAGGAGCTCCTTGCGGGTAAGGTCGATCTTGCCATCGGGCTTGATCGCTATGACTCGTACCAGTATCTCGTCTCCTATCTGAACCTCGTCCTCTACCTTCTCTACCCTGTGGTTCGCAAGGCGGCTTATATGCACCAGACCCTTCTTGCCGGGCTTGAGTTCTACCTGTGCGCCTATGGGCAGTATGTTCACTACCTTGCCGAGGAACACGCCGCCGACCTCTATATCGCGGCAGATATCGTCTATCATGCGCTTGGCGGCAGCTGCGGCTTCAGCATCGGGGGATGCGATAAATACCCGGCCGTCGTCCTCAAGGTCGATCTTTACGCCGGTCGCCGCGATTATGCCGTTTATGGTCTTTCCGCCGGATCCGATTACCTCGCGTATCTTATCGGGGTGTATGCTGAACTGCATGATGCGAGGAGCATAGGGGGACAGGTCTGCCCTGGGCTCCTTGATGGTCTCTGCCATCTTGTCCAGTATGAACAGACGGCCCCTGCGTGCCTGCTCAAGGGCGCGGGTAAGTATCTGCTCGTCTATGCCCTTGATTTTTATATCCATCTGAATGGCAGTGATGCCCTCGCGGGTGCCGGCTACCTTAAAGTCCATATCGCCGAGGAAGTCCTCAAGGCCCTGTATGTCGGTCAATACGGCGATATTGCCGGTGGAATCGTCCTTGATGAGACCCATCGCAACGCCTGCTACGGGCTTCTTTATGGGGACGCCAGCGTCCATAAGCGCAAGAGTGCTGGCGCAGATTGAGGCCTGTGAGGTGGAACCGTTGGAGCTTATTACCTCGGAGACCAGGCGCATGGCATAGGGGAATTCCTCCTCGGAGGGGAGCATGGGTACCAGAGCGCGCTCAGCCAGTGCGCCGTGGCCTATCTCACGCCTGCCGGGGCTGCCGACACGGCGTACTTCGCCCACGCTGTAGGGAGGCATGTTGTACTGATGCATGTAACGCTTGAAGGTGACGTCATCAATGCCGTCCAGCTCCTGTCCCTCGGAAAGGGGCGCAAGGGTGGCTATGGTCATTACCTGAGTCTGACCCCGGGTGAATACGCCGCTGCCGTGTACGCGGGGCAGTATGCCCACCTCGCTCCAGATGGGGCGTATCTCGTCCTGCGCGCGTCCGTCGGGGCGGATCTTGCGGTTGATTATCTTATCCCTTACGATTTCCTTAGTAAGGTTGTAGAGTATCATGTCTATATCGCCGGCGGAATCGGGATATTCCTCTGCGAAGTGCTCGATGACCTCCCGCTTTACCTGCTCGCTGCGCTCCTCGCGTACCTTGCGCTCAAAGGTGTCAAGCTGCCACTCCACCTTGTCCCGGGCGTAATCGCGCACCAGCTCCGTGAAGGCCTCGTCGGGATGATATATGTTGACTTCCATCTTGGGCTTGCCGCACTCGGCCGCTATGCCCTCGATAAAGGCCACTATCTTCTTTACTTCCTCGTGAGCCGTCAGTATGGCGTCAAGCATTTCCTTCTCGGAAAGCTCATTTGCGCCGGCCTCCACCATCATGACAGCGTCCTTGGTACCTGCAACTGTAAGGTTCAGCTTGCTCTTATGCCTCTCCTCCAGGGTGGGGTTGATGATATACCTGCCGTCTACCATGCCGACCGCCACAGCGCCGGTAGGGCCTGCAAAGGGGGCTTCGCTCATGGCCAGAGCCGCGGAAGAGCCTATCATGCCCAGTATCTCGGGCTGGACGTCGGGATCCATTGACAGTACGGTAGCTATTACCTGAATGTCGTTGTAAAAGCCCTTGGGAAACAGGGGACGGAGGGGACGGTCGATAAGGCGGCTGCACAGTATGGCCTTTTCAGAGGGACGGCCCTCGCGCTTTATGTAACCGCCGGGTATCTTGCCCACGGAGTACATCTTTTCTTCGAATTCGATGGACAGGGGAAGGAAATCTACGCCGTCCCGGGGCTGCTTGGCCACCGTTGCGTTTACCATAACCACGGCGTCGCCCATGCGGACGAATGCGCTCCCGCCTGCCTGCTCGCAGTACTTACCGGTTTCGATGGTAAGGGTCTTTCCGGCGAGCTCCATTGTGAATGTCTTGCCTTGCATGTTCATGCTCCTTTTCATACTCTCTTATTATAAACCAATTTATTATACATTATTTGCCGGCATATAGCAACAAAAAAAAGACCCTTCCTTTGGGGAAGAGCCTTTAGGCGTGTTAGCCAGTTATCTGCGCTTTTTGCCCAGCATTGCGCCCGCCGCGCCTATGAGGGCGAGCATGGCGGGGGCCAAGACGGAGACATCGCCGGTCTTAGGGGTCGCAAGGCAGTTATAGCCGCCTACGCGGAAGGTAGTCCTGTAATCCCGGCAGGGTACGCAGTTGCTGTAACGCGTGCATACGTTGCCGCAGCCCCAGTGACCGCAGGGGTTGTTGTAGTAGCAGGGGTCATAGTACCAGTCGGGACGGCAGCTGTAATCCGTCCTCATGTCGGTATAAGTCTTGCCGTTGAACTGCACGGTCGCGGTATATGTATAGTAGCCGCAGTTATTTATGCTGCTTCGTGTCAGTCTTGCCTGACAAGTAACTATCGCATTTTCTTCGCCGCAGTTTCTCCTGCACCTGAATGTCGCGGTAGCGCTGCTCACGCCGCACCAGTTCCAAGTAGGTTCACCATAGTCATGGCCGATTGCCGGAACATTAACATCATTTTGTGAATCTCCGCATCTGCCGCAAGTATACGTTGCAATTCCCGCTTTCGTACACGTCGGTTTCTGTTTATAAGTAACATTTTCAGATATAGTATGACCGAGCGCTGGAATTACGATATTATCAACCGGATGCATACCTGTCGAGTCTGCAAACTTACCCTTGCAAGCAGAACATTCATAATACTCAATATTTCCGGCTTCCGTGCAAGTAGCAGCTTTAGCAGCAATTTGGATCAGTGTGTGTTTTGTTTTGGGTGTCTTGACATCATTTTCATTTACTTTCTTTGGGTTTTTTATATCGATTGTACCTCCATCTTCCACAAAATACCCACCACATTTATTGCAAGTATAGTATTTAACGTTACCCTCACTTGTACAAGTTGCGGCTACCGCCGGATGCTCTACCATCGTGCCTTGTACCTCGGGATGAGTGCTTGCCCATGCAGCCGTATGATTGTGGTGACAGTTACCATCTGCTCCCGTACCGGCTTGATTTGTTTCACCGGGAGTCGCCTTGAGACCTTCAGTTTTTCCTTCGGCGGCTTTCTTAGCTGCTTCTTCGGCAGCCTTTCTTAATGCTTCTTCCTCGGCAGCTTTCTTAGCAGCCTCTTCCTCAGCAGCCTTTCTTAATGCTTCTTCCTCAGCAGCTTTCTTGGCAGCAGCTTCTTCCTCAGCTTTCTTAGCAGCTTCTTCGGCTACCTTCTTTGCGGTCGCGCAATCTTTGCAGAAATCACCTTTATTTGCTACTTCATTTTTGCATCCTTCAGTAGCGCATAATATCTTTTCCTTAACCTGATCTTGTTCTTGTACTTCTCCTTCCTCCGCCAGCGCAGGCACTGCGGCCAGCAGCATGGCCAGAGCCAACATAATGGCAAATAATCTTTTCTTCATAAAAAGCCCTCCCTCGCTTTTTGCTTTGCCAGCTTCTTTTCTAAGGATATTATACCCCTTTGCGTATGAATATACCAAAGCTAATCTGTGAATAAAATATAAATAATTCGGCGAATCGTGCCCTTTCCCGCAATGCGGCGCAAGATGCTGTGCCGAATAAGAAAAGAGCAGCCTTAAAGGCTGCTCTTATGCTCACTCAATTACTTGCGCAGGCCAAGCTCGGCGCATATCTTGCGGTAGCGCTCGATGTCGGTCTTTTTAAGGTAGTTCTGAAGGCCGCGGCGGCGGCCGACCATCTTGAGCAGGCCACGGCGGGAATGGTGGTCGTTCTTGTTCTCCTTGAGGTGCTCGTTCAGGTGGTTGATGCGCTCAGTCAGCAGAGCGATCTGCACCTCGGGGGAACCAGTGTCGCCCTCGTGAATCGCGTACTTGGCGATGATTTCAGCTTTGGTCATTTTTACTTCCTCCATATTTTTTATAAATCGCCGGAAACCGAGTATTGCGCTTGGAGATGCGGAAAACACAGCCCCCGGTTCAAGGTCTTTTTATTTTACCACAGCGTCAATGCGTTGTAAATAGCTTTTTCAGCCTATCCTGTCGATAAACCGCAGCTTTTTAATCCCCCTTAGGGGTTCCTCCGGCTCGATGCTGCCACCTGGCAAAACGCCGCATGCGAGCCGCCTTCCCTCCGCCTCCGTAATGTACCTCCCGGGGGCTGGCAGCACGAGCCCATCAGCCACTTTAAGCACGGCGTGTCCGTTTTGCGACGTTTCCTTGCAGCTAAGCTCAAGCTCATGGCCCAGCATGGCGTTGGCGCCGGCTATGTCGCCGCGCTCTATGCAGGCCCGTATCCGGGTGCTGGATACCGGCTCCCCGCCGTACATCAGCGCGGGTATCTCGTATACCTCAAAGCCGTATTTCCCCCCAAGGCGGCGGAGCGTATCCATGTTCCCCGCCCCCCTGCTGCCGAAGGTATAGTTGAAGCCCGCGACGGCTGCGCCCATGCGGTATTTTTCCGCCATGTGCCGAACGAAGTCCTCCGGCTCCGTCGCCGCGAACTGCCTGTCCAGCCTTTCCGCCGCAACGGGGGCAAGGTGTTCAAGGGCGGCTATGCGCTCCCCGTCCGTCATTATCATGGAAAAGGACTTGCCGAACAGCCCCGCCGGATGGTTGGAAAAGGTGTATATAAGCGGATCCAGCCCTCTCCCTTCCGCCGCCGTGAGCATTGCGTTTATTATCTCCTGATGCCCCCTGTGCACCCCGTCAAAGGTGCCGAAAGCTATGGCTGTTTTATTCATTCTTCTTCCTGACCGAGGAAGGTGCATATATGCACCGCCTCGCCGTTTGATTTGGCTATTCCTAAAAATTTGCCGTTGCAGTATGCCCTGAGAGGGGTATCCTTTGGCAGTTCTTCTATGCCGGGACAGACCACCTCCGCGCCATGAGTCAGGAACCGTTCGCCTTTTTTGTTCAGGGTCATTCGGGCTTCGCCTATATGCATAAGCGCCTGCTCCATGGGTATGACCGCCTTATAAAGCTCGCCCTTTTCTTTAAGCTCCTTCAGCTCGTCTATTGTAAAGCTGCCGTCCAGATCAAACGCCCCGGAGCGCGTGCGCAGCAGGAAGGACATGTGGGCAGGAACCCCCATGCTCCCGCCTATGTCGTGGCAGAGCGTGCGCACATATGTGCCCTTGGAGCAGACGATCTTTACGAGATATCTGTTGCAGCCGGTCTGTGATATGAACGAAAGCTCCGGCACGTTTATATCCCTAACCTTGCGCTCCACCTCAACGCCCTGCCGGGCAAGCTTGTACATCTTCTTTCCGTCCACCGAAAGGGCCGAATACAGAGGCGCGGTCTGCTTTTGGCGGCCCGTGAATTTGGGCAGCGCCTCCATGAGCATCTCCCCGGTAACTACAGCATCGGAGCGTCCTTCCGGCGCGCCGTAGGAGTCCTGGGTATCCGTAGCTATACCGAAGGTTATCTCGCCTATGTACTCCTTTTCCTTGTCCACAAGGTAATCAAAAAGCCTCGTCGCCCGGCCTATGCATATGGGCAGCACGCCAGCCGCACCGGGATCCAGCGTCCCGGTATGGCCTACCCGCTTCATGTTGAATATATGCCGGATGTCCGTCACCACGTCACTGGAGCTCATTCCGGGCGGTTTTAATACGTTTACTACTCCTTCCAGCATGCTTGAAGCTCCTTTTCTGCAAGCTGCACCGCTATCTTCTCAGCCTCAGCTGCGGTTATACCGTATTCGGTGTACCCTGCCGCCCTTGGATGCCCGCCGCCATTTTTTGAAGCTGCTATGCGGGCGACGTCGGCGTATTTCTTAGCTCTAAGGCTCACCTTTACGTCCTTTCCCTTCTGCCTCAAAAACGCCGCTATCTCTACCGTATCTATATCCCGCAGCTTTTCGACTATTCCCTCGGTGTAGGCCTCGGGGCCAAAGGGATCCATCTCACTTTCCGTAAGCATTGCTGTGGCTATGCGCCCTTCGGAATATAAATGCAGCCTCTCCAGCGCGTAAGCGTGCATCTTCACCTTGCCTGCCGGCTCGTTGTGATATACCAGCCTGTTTATGAGAGCGTTATTCGCGCCTAATGCTACGAGCTCACCGGCTATGGCCATAGTGTCCTTCGTTACGTTGGAATAGGCAAAGGAACCGGTATCCGTCACGAGGGCGGCAAAGAGGCAATTAGCCGTCTCCGCGTCTATCTCCGCCCCCAGCGCCCTGCCAAGCCTGTATATAAGCTCTGCGCAGGCGGCAGTCTCCTCAATCATATTATTATCGGCATACGTGGCGTTGGTGCCGTGATGGTCTATATTGGCCGTCACGCCCGCCCTGTCGAATATACCCTCGGCACTGCCCAGCCTGCCCTTATCTGCGCAGTCTACCGCTATTACCGCATCGAAGCCCCGGGCATCCTCCGGCAGCAGCATCTCTTCAGCACCCGGTATGAACTTATACGCGTCGGGTACTTGGTCGCAGCATACGTTTTCCGTACGCTTGCCCAGCCTGCGCAGTATCCTTGACAGTGCCGTTCCCGAACCGATGGTATCCCCATCCGGCGCTACGTGGGATATTATGCTGAAAGCGTCGTTTTGTTCTACAAAACGGAGTATCTCCTCCATGCTGCCCTTCATAAGCCTTCCCTCCTAAAAAATCGGGCGATGACGCTTCACATCACCGCCCAGAGCAAGCTACTTTTCGTTTTTGTGCAGGCTGTCGATAATCTCTGAAATATGCACGCTGTACTCAATGGAGTTGTCCAGCTTGAAGTTCAGCTTTGGCAGGGCGCGCAGCTGCATGCGCTTGCCCAGTTCACGGGTTATAAAGCCGCTGCCGTGGTTGAGGGCTTCCACCGTATCCCTGCGTACCTCGTCGTCCTTGTCGTAAACGCTTACCAGCACCTTGGCCTGCTTCAGGTCGTTGGTCACGTCCACTGACATTATGGTGGTCATATCGGAGACTCGAGGATCCTTCATGTCCTTTATGATCTCGCTGATGGTCTTCTTTATCTCCTCGTTCATTCTTTCATAACGAATGGACATTTTTTTGCCTTTCTGATTATCTTTCTATCTGCTCCATGGTGTAGGCCTCTATCATGTCGCCCTCGCGGATATCGTTGTAGTTTTCTATACCGATACCGCATTCATAGCCCGACGCAACTTCCTTTACATCGTCCTTAAAGCGCTTGAGGGAGGCGATCTTGCCGTCGTGAAGCACTATGCCGCCGCGGACCACGCGCACCTGAGCGGAACGGGTGATCTTACCATCCTTGACGTATGCGCCCGCAATAGTGCCGACGCCTGACACCTTGAAGGTATTGCGTACCTCCGCAGTACCCAGAGCGACCTCCTTGTATACGGGTGCGAACAGGCCCTTCATGGCGTTCTCGACATCCTCGATCACGTTGTAGATGACGCTGTATGTACGCACATCCACCTTTTCGCGTTCTGCGGCCTCGCGAGCCGTGGCGTCCGGGCGCACGTTAAAGCCTATTACCAGCGCGTTGGAGGCGGAGGCGAACACTATATCCGAGCCGGTTATGGCGCCTACGCCGCCGTGTATGCAGCGCACCCTTACCTCGTCGTTGGAGAGCTTCTCCAATGCCTGCTTTATGGCCTCTACCGTGCCCTGCACGTCTGCCTTTACTATGATGTTCAGATCCTTGACGTTGCCCGCCTCTATCTGGCTGAACAGATCGTCCAAAGATACCTTGGACATATTGCGTATCTGCTCCGCCTTGAGCTTGTCGCGGCGCTCCTCTGCTACCTGCCGGGACAGCTTATCTACCTCCGCAACGTTCATTACATCGCCTGCGGAAGGCACCTCGCCAAAGCCCAGTACCTCTACAGGCTGGCTTGGCCCGGCTGAGGTCACCCTGCGGCCCTTATCGTCCATCATTGCGCGTACGCGGCCGAAGGCTGTGCCCGCGACTATGGGATCGCCTATCTTGAGGGTGCCGTTCTGTACCAGTACGGTAGCCACAGGGCCGCGGCCCTTGTCCAGTTCTGCTTCTATTATGGTGCCACGGGCCGCCCTGTCGGGATTTGCCTTGAGCTCCAGAACATCCGCCTGAAGCAGCACCATTTCAAGCAGCGTATCCAAATTGATGCGCTTCTTCGCGGAAACCGGCACGCATATGGTATCGCCGCCCCACTCTTCGGCTACGAGGCCGTACTCGGTGAGCTGCTGTATTACCCGGTCCGGGTTGGCGGTGTCCTTATCTATCTTGTTGATAGCGACGATTATAGGAACGTTCGCCGCCTTGGCGTGGTTTATGGCCTCGATGGTCTGCGGCATGATGCCGTCGTCCGCCGCCACAACCAGTATTACTATATCCGTAACCTGGGCTCCGCGGGCGCGCATGGAGGTGAACGCCTCATGGCCCGGGGTATCTATGAAGGTTATGGTGCGCCCCTTGCAGGATACGGTATACGCGCCTATATGCTGCGTTATGCCGCCTGCCTCGCCTGCGGTTATGCTGCTTTCACGGAAGGCGTCAAGCAGCGAGGTCTTGCCGTGATCCACGTGGCCCATTATGGTGACTACCGGCGGGCGTGGTACGAGGTTCTCCTCGGAATCCGCCTCTTCAACGCTCTCGTTGAGCACGTCCTCGGCGGTCTTGGCTATGTTGAGCTCCAGCTCTATGCCGTAATCGGCGGCGATGAGCGAGCAGGTGTCGTAGTCTATCTCCTGATTGATGGTAGCCATTATGCCGAGTATAAACAGCTTTTTGATGATCTCGGCCACAGGCTTGCCTATTTTTTCGGAAAGATCCTTTACGGTTATGGTCTCGGTAGTCAGCACGGCCTTGTCGATCTTTACCGGCTCCGGCTTATGTAACGCCTGCTGCTTGCGCTTCTGCTTGCGGCTCATTGGGGCGTCGTCGTCCCAGCTGCCTGCTGCTCTGGTGTTTTCCTTCATAATGGTTTTCTTATTCTTTGGCGCCTTGCGCTCCTCATCTCTTGTCTGGGGTTTCTGGCTCCGGCCCTTGCCCTGATCCCTTACGGAAGGCGCAGCGGATTCCATGGTGCGGGCCGTCGGCTTAGGCTGGTAGCCTCCCTGTACAGGGCGCTGCTGAGGTCTGTCTGTGCGCTCCGGGCGGTCTGCGGGCCGCTGTGGCCTGTCAGTGCGTGGCTTCTGCTGCCTGCCGTCCTCTCTGCGCTGAGGTTCCCTGCGCTCATAGGCCGGGCGCTGCTGCTGTACAGGCTTATTTGCCGGTGCGGGTTTCGCCTTTGTCTCGGGCTTTTCTTCAGGCTTCCTATCCGCCATTGCAGGTTCCTCCGCCTTTGCCTGTACGCTTTCCTCCGCCTTCTGCTCCTTCACCGGCTCCGGCTTCGGCTTCTCATTTACTTCGCTCTTGCTCTCTGCCGGGGCTGGCTGCTCCTCTGCCCTGTCGTCGCCTACGTGGAAGGCAAGGTCGCCCTCGCTGGTGAGGACCTCTCGGAGTCTCTCTGCCCTTTCTTTTTCCATGCGTTCCTTTTCGGCGCGCTTTTCTTTATCTATAAGCTCGCTTTCCGCCCGCTTTACGGACTGAAGGGCCGCTCCCAGATCGTTCTGCATTCGCTTTACTCGTTCCAGAAGCTCCTTTGCCTGGGTTTCAAATTCCCGTGCGGAATCCATTGTCTTGTTTGCCATAGATATTACCCCCCGGTATGTTACTTTTGCTGTGAAGTCTTATACGTCTCTTCTATCATACGGGCAAAGCCCGCCTCTGTCACCGCGGCTATCATGCGGTTTTCCTTTCCTATCGCCCTGCCAAGGTCTTCGAGATACACGCAGGGTATGCCGGCTCTTTGGCACATTCCCTCGTAGCGCTCCCGCGTTGCGGCGGACACGCCGCTGTCAAGGGCTATTATGAGGGCTTTTTTGTCCTTCACGGCCCTTTCCGCGCCAAAGTCGCCTGATATGCACTTCCCGGCCTTGGCCGCAAAGCCCAGAGCTGTACGCAGACGGTCATTCTGCATCGCCGGTTATCTCCGAAGCGAGCCTTGAAAAAACCTCGTCCTCTATTCCGTGCTCCAGCGCCCTTTCCAGCGCTTTTATTTTGCGGGCCCTGTTCAGGCACTCCGCGTTGGCGCATATGTACGCGCCGCGGCCGGAGACCTTGCCGGTGCGGTCCACGCTTATTTCGCCCTCGGGAGAGCGGACTATGCGCAGCAGCTCCTTCTTTGGCTTCATCTCGCGGCAGCCCACGCACATTCTCATAGGCACCTTCTTAGCAGGCATTGCTGATCCTCCAAAACTATTCCTCGAAGCCGCCGTCCGCCTCGCTGTCGGCGTCCGCTATATCCATGTCCTCTTCGGCCTGGCTCTGGCTCTTTATGTCTATCTTCCAGCCTGTGAGCTTGGCGGCAAGGCGGACGTTCTGGCCTTCCTTGCCGATAGCAAGGGAAAGCTGATTGTCTGGCACTATCACCTTCGCGGCCTTTTCCGCCTCGTTGATGTATACCATCATAACACGGGCAGGACTAAGGGACTTGGCAATATATACTGCCGGATCGGGATCCCACTCTATTATATCTATCTTTTCGTTATGCAGCTCGTTTACTATGCGCTCTACCCTTATCCCCTTCTGGCCCACGCAGGCGCCCACGGCGTCCACCTGAGGGTCGGAAGAATAAACGGCCACCTTGGTGCGGAAGCCCGCCTCCCGCGCTATGGACTTTATCTGGACTATGCCGGTCTGTATCTCGGGAACCTCCAGCTCGAAAAGCCTCTTAACAAGGCCGGGGTGGGTACGGGAAACTATTACCTGCGGGCCCTTGTTGGTCTTACGCACCTCAAGGACGTAAACCTTCAGCCTGTCGCTGGTGTTATAAGTCTCCCCCGCTATGGTCTCGGAGGCGGCAAGGAAGCCGTCTGTCTTGCCCAGCTCTACATAGATGCCGTTCTTCTCTACCCGCTGGACTATGGCGGTAAGCACCTCGTTTTCCTTCTCTACGAATTCATCGAATATGACGCCGCGCTCGGCCTCGCGAATGCGCTGCACAACCACCTGCTTGGCGGTCTGGGCCGCTATGCGGCCGAACTTGCGGGGGTCTACCTCCTCCTCCAGAACGTCGCCCACTTCATAGAGGGAATTGATCTTCTTCGCCTCGGCAAGAGATATCTCCGCATAGGGGTTTTCCACCGTCTCGGTGACGGTCTTGGAGGCGAATATCTGCACCTCTCCCGTATCCCTATCCACTGTGGCGCGGACGTTTCCCACTGCGCCGTAGTTGCGCTTGTATGCCGCTATCAATGCGGATTCAAATGCGTCTATCAGTATATCCTTGCTTATCCCGCGCTCTTTCTCTATGGCATTCAGTGCCTCTATGAATTCGGCGTTCATTGTCAATTCTCCTCTTCTGTCTCTATATTTTCAAAATCTGCTTCTAATTCGTCAAGGTCCTTTTCCAGAGCCTTGAAGTCTATATAGGGCTGCACCTTTGAAGCGTCCTTTTTCTGGAAGGTCATCTCCTCGCCCTTTACGCTTATGGTGAAGGAATCGGGCGTATATGACAAAAGCTCGCCCGTATACTCCTTTTTGCCCTTGAGCGGGGCGTAAAGCTTTACCGTAATGGGGCTGCCGAGGCTGCGCTGATAGTCCCTATCCTTTTTGAGCGGCCTGTCGATGCCTATTGAGGACACGCTGAGGTAGTATGCCTGCTCTATGGGGTCAGCCTCGTCCAATATGGGGTCTACGGCCCGGCTCACCGCCTCGCAGTCGTCTATGGTGGCGCTTCTTCCGTCCTGATGCTCTATGTATAGGGTCAGCACCCAATTACCCTGCTCCTTCTGAAACTCTACCTCATCCAGCTCGTAGCCCATGCCTGTAACTACCGGCCGGAGAAGAGCTTCCACTGTTTGGGTGGTTTTCATTATATTCCTCCGCTATTCAAAACAAAAGAGCAGGACGCGCCCACTCTTACTTGAAAACTAAAATACAGCAAACTTGCCATATACCAACAGCAAAATTGTACCATATGCGGCACTATAATGCAAGCATATTATTTCGCATCAAAGCACCGCACATACCGGCTTCTTTAAAACAGGCAGAGCTGATCCGTCTCGGGCAGCCCGTTCAGGCAGCCGGCTTCCGCAAGCGCCTTTATCACTGCGGAGTTGGCGCCGGTGCGGGCCTGAAAATTTTCTATGGAGGTATACTCGCCGCCCTTTGCGCCTTCGGCTATGCCTATGGCGGCGTTGGCTCCCACGCCCGCCACCGATGAGAAGGGCGGCCGTATCTTGCCGTCTTCTATTATGAACTGGCTGGCCTTGGATTTATACAGGTCCACAGGCAGCAGCTCTATGCCGCGCTTGTTCATTTCAAAGACCACCTCCAGTATTGTCAGCAGGTCTTCTTCCTTTTTATCCGCATCGTTGCCTTTTTTCTTTATGGCGTTTATGTTGGCAAGCACCTTCTGGGCGCCGCCCTCCGCCTGGGCTATGTCAAAGGCGTCCGCTCGGACGGTATAGTAAACGGAATAGAAGGCGAGGGGCATATGCACCTTGTAGTAGGCCACTCGGAAGGCCATCATGACGTAGGCCGCTGCGTGGGCGCGGGGGAACATGTACTTTATCTTTTTGCAGGAGTCTATGAACCACTGAGGCGTATCTATGGAGCGCATATGCTCCTCCATCTCAGGGGTAAGGCCTCTGCCCTTGCGGACGCTCTCCATGGTTTTGAAGGACATGGACGGGTCGCCGCCTCTGAGTATAAGGTAGTTCATTATATCGTCTCGGGTGCATATTACCTGCGACAGTGTCGCGGTGCCGCTCAATACCAGCTCCTGAGCGTTGCCCAGCCATACGTCGGTACCGTGGGAAAGGCCGGAGATTCTGAGCAATTCCTCCATCGTAGTCGGGCGCGTATCCTTGAGCATCTGCCGCACGAAGGTGGTGCCGAACTCGGGTATTGCTATGCTGCCCACGTCGCAGTCCAGCTCGTCCAGCGTCACGCCCAGAGGTTCGCTGGTGCGGAATATCTTCATGGTTTCAGGGTCGTCAAGGGGTATTGTCTGGGGATCCAAGCCGGTAATATCCTTCAGCATTCTAAGCACCGTCGGATCATCGTGGCCCAGTATATCCAGCTTTACCAGCCTGTCGTCCATGGCGTGAAAGTCGAAGTGGGTGGTTATGGTATCGCCCTCGCTGCGGTCCGCCGGGTACTGCACCGGGGTGAACTCCATTATATCGTTTTCCTTTGGCACTATGACTATGCCGCCGGGATGCTGGCCGGTAGTCTTCTTAACTCCTGTACAGCCCTGCACCATGCGGTCCATCTCGTCCTTGCTGGCGTTTATGCCGTTTGCCTCACAGTAGGAACGGACGTAGCCGTAGGCTATCTTGTCCTTTACGCCGGATATGGTTCCGGCGCGGAAGGCGTGGCCCTCCCCGAACATCACCTCAACGTACTTATGCGCTACAGGCTGATAATCCCCTGAGAAGTTAAGGTCTATATCCGGGGTCTTGTCGCCCTTGAAGCCCAGAAACACCTCGAAGGGTATCTCGTAGCCGAGCTTTTTGTATTTTGCGCCGCAGATGGGGCAGTCCTTATCCGGCATGTCCACGCCGCAGGCATACTTGGTACGGTCTATGTCGAAGTCGCTGTGCCGGCAGTTGGGGCAGACATAGTGGGGCTGCAATGCGTTTACCTCGGTTATGCCCGCCATGTTGGCCACGAAGGAAGAGCCTACTGAGCCTCGGGAACCGACGAGATACCCATCGCTGTTTGACTTGTGTACAAGGCGCTGTGCCATAAGGTACAGCGAGGAATAGCCGTTGCCTATGATGGAATTCAGTTCCTTATCAAGGCGCTTCTGCACCACCTCCGGCAGCTCGTCCCCGTATATCTCGTGAGCCTTCTTCAGCGCCATATTTCTCAGCTCGTCGTTTGCGCCGGGGAACGTGGGGGCATAGGTGCCCTTCTCTGACAGGAATGCCTTCATTCTCTCGCAGCTGTCGGCTATCATGTTGGGGTTGGTTATCACTACCTCCCTCGCCTTTTCCTCGCCCAGATAGGAGAATTCCTCCAGCATCTCATCCGTGGTCTTGAAGTATAGGGGGGCCTGCTGCTCCGCGTCGTCAAAGCCTCTTGCGTGCATTATTATGCTGCGGAAAAGCGCGTCGTCCGGCTCCAGGAAGTGTACGTCCCCCGTGGCTACCACAGGCTTGCCCATCTTGTCGCCCAGGGCTACTATCCTGCGGTTGAGATCGCGAAGCCCTTCCTCCGTGTCCACTGTGCCGTTTCGCATAAGGAAGGCGTTGTTGCCTATGGGCTGTATCTCGAGATAGTCGTACATGTCCGCTATGGACATGAGCTTTTCCTCGCTCTCCCCTCTGAGCACCGCCCGGAACAGCTCTCCTGCCTCGCAGGCGGAGCCTATTATAAGGCCCTCGCGGTGCATATTGAGAAGGCTTCTGGGTATCTGCGGTACCTTGCGCAGGTGCTCGAGGTGAGCATATGACACGAGGCGGTAAAGGTTCATAAGGCCCTCGTGGTTCCTGGCCATTATGATTATATGGTAGGTAAGCCTGCGGCCCTTTCCCTTTTCCTTGGGAACCGCATCTATGAGCGGCAGCTTTTCTATGTCCTTTGCTGTCATCTCGGACAGTACGGCGTTCATTATCTTTGCCGCAGTCCTCGCCCTTTCCATAGCTCTGCCACCGCAATGCTCCACGCCCAGCGCCTCCGCCGCAGTCCTCATATCCGTCTGCTTGCTTTCCCTGTGCAGGTAATGAAACAGCATGGAGGTGCTTACGCAGTGCGCGTCCAGCTCCATATCAAAGCGCAGGCCGTGCTGCCTGAGGTTGTTCAGCTCCAGCGGGTCGTGTATCACCTTCACTCCATCGCCTATAAAGTCATACAGCTGCTTCAGCCCGTCCTTCAGGCTCACGCCGCCGTTTATCATTTCGCGTGTAAGCCCTGTCTCCTCGGCCATGGCATCGGTCAGCGCCGCGCCGCTGTTGACTATTATGGATAAGCCTTCCTTTTCGCCGCTCTCGTCAAAGCGCAGCGCGGCTATCTCGAATACATCGTCCTCCTTTACGCCGGGATATGCTACCACTCCTATCGCCACGTATTGCTCCGGCCGCTTTATAAGCTCGCTGTCGGGCATGAGGTATCCCTCGACGCCCAGCAGTATTTTAATGTCCTTGCCGTCCTTTTTCAGCTTGTCTGCCTGTGCCACCGCATCCGGGAAGGCGTGTACCACGCCGTGATCCGTTATTGCTATTGCCTTATGGCCCCAGCGGGCTGCGGTCTTTATGGCTTCCTTAACGTCTGTCAGGCCGTCCATGCTGGACATCTTGGTATGAAGATGCAGCTCTACGCGCTTCTCCTCGGACTTGTCCGTGCGCACCGCTCTTGGCTCCCAGCCCACGTCCCGCGGGAATACGCACATTCGCCTGAGCCACTGATCCATCATATACTTTCCGGCGACGATAAGTATATCCTTCTTTTTCTGTATGCCGGCTATGGTATCGACGATGCCATTCTCGCCCTCCTCGAGAAACATCTTGCAGGGAATCGTGTTTGTATGGTCGCTTATGGCAAATGTCAGTATAGTCCTGCCGTTTTTCTGCTTTGTAGTCTCCAGGGTTAGTATCTCGCCCTTTATTGTGACGTAGCACATAGTCTCGTCCACGTCGCGCTGCTGGATTATGGCGGTCTTTTTTATGGGCTTGCCATATATCACATCCGCCCTGTCGGGGAGTGCCTTTTTCTTGGCCTCCGCAGCCTTTTTAGGCTGCCAGGTGGGCCGTTCCTCTTCCTTGGGCAGCGTCAGCTCCATGGTATCGTCCGCGGTAAGCTCTATGTCAGTCTCTATGCCGTACCGATCGAGGTAATATGATTTTACCGTTTCCCTATGTCTCGGATCCGAGACCAGCTCGAACACCTGCCTGGGTATCTTTACCTTGATCGTGCCGCTCTCATAATCCCAGACGGAGCTGTGTATCGCGGGGCGGCATACCGGAAGTATGTCGCACCATGTTTTCTTGAGTATGTTCAGCGTATCCTCGTCGCAGGCGGACAGCAGCGCCGAAAGCCCGCCGCACCTGATTATTACCTTTGTGCGGCAACCCGGCATGAGGGCGCAAAGCTCCCTCTCAAGACAGGCTATGTTTTCGGCGCTGGTTATATGGCCGCACCGCACGGTAACGGTCAGCAGATTTTCACGCTTGTTCAGTCCGGCATCTGTTATCTCGCCGTCTCCAAGGCCGTATTTTTCAAATATAGTCAAAAGCTTCTGTTCCATAGTCTATTCCATCATGGCTTTGGCCTCGGTTATGAGTTCGTCTACAGCGGTTTCCAGCGGCACTGTCCTGAAGAGCTTGCCGCTCTTGAACAAGGCGCAGCCGCCCTTGCCGAAGGCCACGCCTATATCGGCTTCAGCCGCTTCTCCGGGGCCGTTTACAATACAGCCCATCACGGCAACTTTAAGGTACTTTCCCTTGGGTATCAGGCTGGAAAGCTCATGCTCCACCCTGTTGGCGGCGCTGAGAAGATCGGTGCAGGTTCTGCCGCAGGTTGGGCAGCTGACTATTTCCACTCCTTCTTTTCTGAGGCCCATGGCCTTCAGTATCTCCTTCGCTGCGTAAACCTCCTGTACAGGGTCGCCGGTCATGGATACGCGCATGGTATCCCCTATGCCGTCCACAAGAAGGGCGCCCATGGCGGCCGCAGCCTTTACAAGGGCCATTTCACCGCCGCCAGCTTCCGTAACACCTATATGCAGGGGGTAATCGCACTCCCTGCTCATAAGCCTGTAAGCCTCAATTGTATTCGGCACGTTGGAGGATTTAATAGATATGACCATGTCATAATAGCTCTGTTTTTCCAGCATGCGGACGTGCTTCAGCGCGCTCTCAACCAGTGCTTCCGGCTTTGGGCCTCCGTACTTTCGGAGAAGCTCCTTTTCCGCAGAGCCGCCGTTTACCCCTATGCGCATGGGAACATGATGGGCCTTGGCGCAATCCACCAGCCTTTTTACGTTTTCCTCTCCGCCTATGTTGCCGGGATTGAAGCGCAGCTTGTCCACGCCGTTTTCCATGGCGGCTATGGCGAGCCTCCAATCAAAATGTATATCCGCGACGAGTGGTATGTGTATCCTGCTCTTTATCTCGGGTATTGCCTTTGCACATGCCTCATTGTACACGGAAGAGCGGACTATCTCGCAGCCCGCCTCCTCAAGGGCCAATATCTGATCGGCGGTGGCTATTGCGTCCGCCGTGTCTGTATTGGTCATAGACTGTATGGTTACGGGGGCGCCGCCTCCTATCTGCACCGCCCCTGCCATAACTTTTCTTGTTTTTTTCATCCTTCCCCCACAAATCGGTCTGCCGCTATGCGGCTAAAACAGCTTTCTTACGTCCATTACCGTAAGCAGTATCATAAGGCCGAAGAGCAGCACCAGCCCCGCCATATGTATCATTCCCTCCTTCTCGGGAGGTATGGGCTTGCCGCGAACCGCCTCAATCACCATGAACAGGAACCTTCCCCCGTCCAGCGCCGGAATGGGCAGTATGTTCATTATGCCAAGGTTGATGCTGATAAGCACTCCGAGACGCAGCACCACCTCAAAGCCGGCCCTCACCGCCTGGCCTATTATGCTTATGGTTCCCACCGGCCCGGCGACGTCGTCGGAGGTAACGCTTCCTGTGAACAGGCCGCCCAGCACCTTGAACATCTCTTTTACAATATAGCAGGTGTAACGTACCGAATTTGTCGCAGCCTCAAGCAGGCCGTAGCGCAGCCTTTCGGGGGAGATGTATATCCCCAGCCTGTTGCTTCCGCTTTCGGGATCGTATATGTCGTGGGCAGTAAGCGTCACGTCCATGCCGTCACGTCGTACGGTAACCTCTATTCTCGCAGGATCAGCCTGTTGTATGTAATCCGTGCATTCCGCATAGTAGGTTATGCTTTTGCCGTCTATCTCGGTTATGATATCGCCTACCTGTATGCCCGCGGCCTCCGCCGGGGTGTTCTCTGCGGTAAAGTCGTTTATCATCGGCATATACTCGCCGTAGGTCATAAGTATGATCACGGCCAGCACCACTGCCAGAAGTATATTCATAAACGGGCCGGCCAGCACCACTATCATGCGCTTCCATACCGGCTGCGCATTGAAGCACTCGGGATCGGATACACCTTCATCCTCACCGTGGAAGGCACATAGGCCGCCTATGGGCAGCGCCCGGATCGCGAAGCGGGTACCGTTTTTCTCCTTGCTGCACACCACAGGACCCATTCCTATGGCGAACTCGTCTATTCTGAAGCCAAGCTTTTTGCCCGCGTAAAAATGCCCAAGTTCGTGTACGAATACCAGCACCGTAAGCACCAGCAGCGCGCCAACAATTGACAACAGCGTCATTTATGCGTTTCCTTTCTCAAATGCAAGCTTCCTCGCCTGCCTGTCTGTTTTTATTATGTCCTCAAGGGAGAGTATATTCCCCCTGTCCGCCCTGCTCATGGCGTATCCGACCACGTCGGCTATCTCGTCAAAGCGTATCTTGCCCCGTATGAACATATCCACCGCCGCCTCGTTTGCGCCGTTATAAACTATGGGCAGCGCCCCACCCTCGCGCAGCGCCTCATACGCCATGGGTATCGCCGGAAATTTATCGGTATCAGGCGCATAGAAGGTTATTTTGCCCATGTCCTCAAGGCGAAGCCTTCCAAACTCGCCGGGAGTCCTCTCCGGGTATGTCAGCGCATATTGTATTGCAAGCCGCATATCGGGCCTGGATAATTGTGCCATATTGCATCCGTCCGTGTATTCCACCATGGAATGCACTATGGACTCCGGGTGTACCAATACGCTTATCCTTTCCCCGGGTATGCCGAAAAGATAGCTCGCCTCCATTATCTCGAGGCCCTTGTTGAAAAAAGAGGCGGAGTCTATAGTGATCTTTCTGCCCATTTTCCAGGTTGGGTGATGCCCTGCCTGCTCCGGCGTGACGGTTTTGAGCTGTTCCTTTGTATATTCCCTGAAGGGACCGCCGGAGGCCGTAAGTATGAGTCTTTGTATCTCGCCGTGGTTTCCCGCCGCCATGCACTGGAATATGGCGCTCTGTTCGCTGTCCACCGGTATTATGGCACCGCCCTTTTTCAGCGCGGCATTTACCAGATCGTGGGCACAGACGATGCTTTCTTTGTTTGCAAGGGCAACGGTTTTGCCCGCTTCCAGCGCTGCAAGCAGCGGCTTCATTCCTGAAAAGCCGCTTATGCCGTTTACTATTATGTCGGCGCCCTCATAGGCCGCCGCTTCCAGCACCGCCTGTTCACCGCCGGCTATTTTTGCCTTTATTCCGCTTTGCCTGAGCTTATCCGCCGCAGCCTCGTCCGCCATGGCAATATAATCCGGGCGGAATTCCTCCGCCGCTTTAAACATGGCGTCTGCATCTCTGCCCGCGCAAAGCACGGCCGCCCGGAATTTATCCGGATTAGCCCTGATAACGTCAAGGGTCTGCCTGCCTATGGAGCCTGTGCAGCCCAAAACAGCTATATTCTTCATTACCTATTGCATTCCTTTAGCCCAGCATACTGAGCCATACGTAACACAGCACCACCGGTGCGCACATGAGCACGCTGTCCAACCTGTCTATCACCCCGCCATGGCCGGGAAATATGTTGCCGTAATCCTTTTCACCGGCCCAGCGTTTTATGACGGACGCAAACAGGTCGCCTATCTGCCCTACCCCTCCGCAGATAATACCTACGAGCAGCATGGGAAGTATGGGCAGGCGCAGCCCCCATATGAATTGCAGCAGGAAGCACGCGAAGCCGCCCAGCAGCCCGCCAAGAAAGCTTCCGTAGCTTCCCTCAACCGTCTTATGAGGGCTTATCTCGGGGCAGAGCTTTCGCTTGCCCATGGAGGAGCCTATGTAATAGGCCAGCATATCGCCCATGAGCGGGCATATGAATACCAGCAGCAGGCCCACGTTTTTGGGCGATACGAGCCCGTCGGCGGGCATTATCAGCGCCAGCATCCCAAACAGCGACATGGGGTATATGAGCATGAACGCGGAGTATATGCTCTCCTCCGTGGTGCGCAGCTTATTGAATACCCTCTCCGCCGCGATGAGCATCAGGCACAGCGCCCCGAGGAGCATTATGGCGGTAGCGGCGCTCATCTTCGCCGCCAGGGCCGCCGGAAATGAGGCTACGGGGAAGCACAGCGCCGCAAAGATGTATGCGGGCGCCGCGAATATATTCTTTTCCGTCTTTTTATAGATCATGTTGGACATCTCGTATACCGCTATCACCGCCGCCACGGTAAACACCACGGTGCGGAATATGCTGCCGAGAGCCACTATGCCCACGAAAAGCAACCCCAGCAACACGCCTACTATTACTCTGGTTTTCCTGCCGCTATCCATTACGCCGCTTCTCCTTTTTGATGATTTATTCTGTCACCGCGCCGAACCTTCTGGTGCGCCGTTGGTATTCCCTTATGCAGTCTGCATATTTTTCGTCCGTAAGCTCGGGAAATGTCACGTCCGTGAACACAAGCTCGGCGTATGCCGCCTGAAGCAGCATGAAGTTGGATAACCGCTGCTCTCCCGCCGTACGGATTATCAGGTCAATATCCGGCAGTCCTGCGGTATACAGGGCGTTCATAAGATCAGCTTCGTCTACGGGCTTTCCGCGCTCAATAAGGGTATTGCAGGCGCGTACCACCTCTGCCCTGCTGCCGTAGTTCAATGCAATATTGAGCTTCAGGCCGGTATTGTTTCTGGTTTTGTACATGGCCTCGTCCGTCTCCTGGCCCATTTTTTCCGGAAATGCGGACATGTCGCCCATTATGCGTATGCAGACGTTGTTTTTATCCAGGTCGTCCAGTTCGCTTATAAAGTATTCCAGAAAAAGATCGAACAGCGCCCCTATCTCTTCCTTGGGCCGCTTCCAGTTTTCGGTGGAAAAGGCGTACAGCGACAGCACCTCAATACCTATATCCGATGAAAAACGTATAAGCCCCCGCAGCCGTTCCATTCCTGCCCGGTGGCCAAGCTTTCTCGGCAGGCCCCGCCGCGTGGCGTAACGGCCGTTGCCGTCCATTATTATGCCTATATGCCGTGGCAGTTCCGGCGCCAAGCCTACGCTTTGAGGCTGTATCTTTGCCATTGTGTAAAAATATCCTCCGATACAAAAGGGGATGCGGAACTAACCGCTATCCCCCATATTCGCAGTCTGTTTTGAACAGGGCCCATATGAGCTCAACCGCATTGCCATCAGTACGCTGCCTTATCACCCGTTTTTCGTTGCCGTTAAGTCCCTTGCGGCTGCGGGTCTCTACGCACCTCACGCTGTACCCTTCGGCTTCCAGCAGCTCTTTCGCCCTTCCAAGCTCGTATCCAAGTACGGATATCAAACCGTCATTATCTCCTTTTCCTTATCAGCAATGACCTTGTCAATGTTCTTTATGAACTCATCGGTAGCCTTCTGGGCCTGCTCTTCCTGGCGCTTCTGGTCGTCCTCAGTTATATCGCCGTCCTTCTTGGCCTTCTTAATGGTATCGATGGCGTCGCGGCGGATAGAACGTATAGCTACCTTAGACTCCTCGCCCTTCTTGCGCACCAGCTTTACAAGCTCCTTTCGGCGCTCCTCGGTGAGCTCGGGGAATACGAGACGTATGAGGCGGCCGTCGTTGCTGGGGTTAATGCCCAGGTCGGACTTCTGTATAGCCTTCTCTATTTCCTTTATCATAGTGGCGTCATAGGGGGAGATGACCAGCAGCCTCGCTTCGGGGGAGGATATATTGCCCAGCTGGTTTATCGGCACCTGAGAGCCGTAATAGTCAACCATTATGCGGTCAAGGGCCTGGGGGTTCGCACGCCCGGCCTTGAGGGTTCCGAGGTCACGCTCCAAAGCGGCTACGGTTTTGGTCATTTTTTCTTTTGCGGTTGCGACAGCGTCCATATTTGAACCTCCTGAAAGTTTATCTTATAAAAAGCTCAGCTATATTTTACAGGAAATGCCTGTTTCGCACAATCCCCAATTAGAGATTGTTCACAGTATCGCCCGCTTTATACCTTACTTCACGTTGTCTATCAGCGTACCTATGCTCTCGCCCTGAACGGCTTTTACCACGTTGTCCGGGTCCGCCATGGCGAAGGCAAGTATAGGTATGTTCTGCTCCTTGCAGAGGGTTATGGCAGTAAGGTCTGTAGCCTTTAGTTCACGTTCGATGACCTCGTCGTAGGTGAGGTGCGAATACCTTACGGCGTTCGGGTTCTTTTTGGGGTCGTCGGAATATATCGCGTCCACGTTCTTTGCAAGTAGCATTGCGTCCGCGCCTATCTCGGCGGCCTTGAGGGCAGCTGCGGTATCGGTAGAGAAGAAGGGCAGACCGCTGCCGCCTGCAAATATGACTACCTTACCTGCATCAAGGGCGGCATGTGCAGCCCGGGAGGAATAGCTGTCCGCTATTCTTGGCATATCTATTGAGGACATCACCACGGCAGGGATCCCCAGCTTCAACAGGCAGTCCTGAACGGCAAGAGAGTTTATGACGGTCGCCAGCATACCCATCTGATCCGCCCTGTTGCGGTCCATATCGCCGGAGCTGCGGCCGCGCCATATATTGCCGCCGCCGATGGTTATACCTATCTCCGCTCCAAGCTCGTGAAGCCGCGCCACCTGTCTCGCTATAGCCTCCGCCTTGTCAAAATCCACAGCCTGTGCGCCGCCCATGGCTTCGCCGGAAAGCTTAAGTGATATTCTCTTGTATTTCAGCATTTTTCTGCTCCTTAAAACTATTATTACGGTCTGGACCGATTTTCACCAGATACATTATATAACAAAAAAGGAACACCGGAAAGGGTGTTCCTTTTAAAAGCAGGTTTTACTTCTTCATCTGGCCCATAACTTCCTCAGCGAAGTTATCCTGGCGCTTCTGGAGACCTTCACCCATCTCAAAGCGGACGAACGCTGCCAGCTCCACATCGCCGTGCTCCTTGAGCATCTGCTCAATGCTCTGATCGGGATTCTTTACGAAGGGCTGCTCAAGCAGGCAAACCTCCTTGTAGTACTTGGCGATACGGCCTTCCACCATCTTCTCGATGATGTTTGCGGGCTTGGGCTTGGGGTCGTTCAGAGCCTGGGCGCGCAGTATCTCGCGCTCCTTGTCCAGATCGGCAGGATCCACCTCGTCGCGATGGAGCACGCCGGGCTTCGCGGCGGCGATGTGCATCGCTACATCATGTACGGCGGGCCTGGCCTTCTCGGCATCCGCTGTCTTGGCGGCCACGATAACGCCGATCTTGCCGCCCAGATGGATATAGGTATCCACCAGCTGACCCTCCATGCGGGCAAAGCGGCGAATGGTTATCTTTTCGCCTATCTTGGCAACTGCGCGGTTGACCATCTCGGCAACGGTGCCGTCGCCGCAGTCCAGAGCCATCAGCTCGTCTACATCGGCGGGGTTCTTTTCAACTACCAGCTTGGCAACGCTGTTTACCAGAGCCTTGAAGTCGTCGGTCTTGGCGACGAAGTCGGTCTCGCAGTTGACCTCTACGATAGCGCCGACCTTGTGGTCATCGGTAACATAGCTGCTTACAATACCCTCGGCAGCTATACGGGCAGCCTTCTTTGCGGAAGCAGCAAGGCTCTTCTCGCGAAGATAATCCATTGCCTTGTCCATATCGCCTTCGCAGGCGGTGAGGGCCTTCTTGCAATCCATCATGCCGGCGCCGCTCATTTCGCGCAGAGCCATTACGTCTTTAGCGGTAAACATATATGCTTGACCTCCTGTTAAAAGTATCGTTTAAGATTAAAAATCGTCGCCAGCGGCCTCTTCTTCGGCTGCTGCGTCTATCATCTGCTCACCCTGACGGCCTTCCAGTACGGCGTCAGCCATCTTGGAGGCGATGAGTTTGACCGCGCGGATAGCGTCGTCGTTGCCGGGGATAGCGTAATCCACCTCATCGGGGTCGCAGTTGGTATCAACGATAGCCACTACGGGGATACCCAGAGCGCGGGCTTCCATGACGGCGATGTGCTCCTTGCGCGGGTCAACTACGAACATGGCGCCGGGGAGCTTCTTCATATCCTTTATGCCGGAAAGGTTCTTTTCCAGCTTTTCCTGCTCGGCCTTGAGCTTGATAACTTCCTTCTTGGGGAGATACGCAAAGTCGCCGTCCGCTTCCATCTTCTCGATCTTGCGGAGCTTTGCTATACGGGTCTGGATAGTCTTGAAGTTGGTGAGCATGCCGCCCAGCCAGCGCTGGTTTACATAGAACATCTCGCAGCGCTTAGCTTCCTGCTCAATGGATTCCTGAGCCTGCTTCTTGGTTCCGACAAACAGAATGCTGTCGCCCGCCTCAGCAACGCTGCGGACGAAATTATAGGCTTCCTCAGCCTTCTTAACGGTCTTCTGAAGGTCGATGATGTAGATGCCGTTGCGCTCGGTGAAGATGTATTCCTTCATCTTGGGGTTCCAACGGCGGGTCTGATGACCAAAGTGTACGCCTGCTTCAAGAAGCTGCTTCATGGAAATAACTGACATTTTATGATCCTCCTCGTTATTTATTCCTCCCCGGACTTCTTCCCATGCGGGCAACCCATGTCACAGGCACGAACCGCCGGTCCATCCGGGTGTGTGATATATGCGTTCCATTCGCATATCCATACGAGTATGAGTATACCATGAAGTCCGCTTTATATGCAACAATAAAAATAAAAAAACCGCGGCTTTGCGGCTTTTTTTATAAATCGGCCTATTCCTTGTCCTCTTCCTCGTTTATCTCGTCCATGAGGTCGAGAAACTCGGCGAATACTTCGTCCAGCAGCACCTCGTTGTCTATGCTGACGTAGGTATCCTCTCCGTTTTCGCTGGTTATCTGGAACAGCACCACCTCCGCCTCATCGTCGTCCATAGCGCTTTCCTCATCCGCAATGGGAGAAAGCGCTACATATTTCTTACCCTCATACATAAAGGTAAGTATGTGTTCGAAGGTGTTCTCCTTTCCGTCCTCATCCAGCAGCACTACGTCTTCGCCTATCTGATCTATTATATTCCTGTCTTTCATCTTTTCATCTCCCTGTCAAAGCTTTGGGTTGGTAGCAAGGTAGCCTTCCAGAGTTACCACAGCCGCCAGCTTGTCTATCACCTTACGTCGCTTGCGCCAATCCATCTCGGCCTCGTACAGCACCCTTTCCGCCTGAACGGTAGTGAGCCGCTCGTCGTAGAAGGCATGCTCTCCGTCCCACTTTTCGCACATAGCTGCAGCAAATTCCTTAACCTTTTCGCTTGCAAAGCCGTAACTTCCGTCCATATTGCGGGGCATACCGAAAAGCAGCCGCACCGGCTTGTATTTGTTGGCCAGCGCTATTAGGTAGTCAGTGTCCTTATCCAGGTCGCCTGTCCGGGTGTAGGTCTCAAGGCCCTGGGCGGTAATGCCCAGCGGATCGCTCACCGCCACTCCTATGCGTTTATCCCCTATGTCAAGGGCAAGCACTCTCATCATAATATCAGTTTTATTCCTTAAATTATTCTTTAAAAAGGCCGCGAAAAATACGCGGCGTATTTTTGCTTTATTCGCCCTCCGTGGGGCCGTGGGACTCCACATAGTACTTTACCAGCTCCTCGAGGAGCTCGTCCCGCTCCAGCATGCGTATAAGGTATCTGGCGTTATTATAGCTGGTGATGTATGTAGGGTCGCCGGAGATCAGGTAGCCAACTATCTGGTTGACGGGATCGTAGCCCCTCTCTGACATGGCCTCATATACCCGCATGAGCACGTCGCCAGCTTTGGTACGTTCCTTTTGGATCTTGAAGTGTACGGTTTCGTTTGTCTGGTCGCCCATAATCTTGAACCCTCCATTCACCTAAATTATACCCTTTTTACCATATTTTTGTAAACCGGCAAAGCGGTATTACACAAAAAATGACCCGTTATTCACAAACAGGTCATCTTTTCGCCGGTCTGCGGCCTTATTTGAGCACGCTGTTCATCATGCGTCTGCCACAGCGAACCATCTTTTTGGCATCCCTTCCCATTCTCTTGGGTACATCGGGGTATGCTGCGGACAGCGCCGCGCCCGCCATTACCATGCCGGCTGCCATTCCCGCCATAAACGATACGGTTTTCATAAAAAAGCCTCACTCCTTTCGGGCTTATTCTTCCCACAAAGGAGCGAGGCAACTATGTTAAGTTATGTATGCACTGCCAGACTTTATTCCTGAACCTCGTGTACGTCCTTGTGCTCTGCCTTTTTCTTAAGTTCCTCAGGCATCTCGACGCCCTTGCGCTTATAATAATCCTCGAGGGCGGCTTTTACTGCTTCCTCAGCCAGCACGGAGCAATGTATCTTCTGGGGGGGCAGTCCTTCCAGCGCCTCAACTACCGCGGCATTGGAAAGGTTCAGCGCCTCGTTTATGCTCTTACCCTTTATCATCTCTGTGGCCATGGAGCTGGTGGCTATGGCAGCGCCGCAGCCAAAGGTCTTAAAGCCCACGTCCTCAATTATGCCGTCGTCGTCTATTTTAAGGAACATCTGCATGATGTCTCCGCACTTGGCATTGCCTACCATGCCTACTCCGTTTGCGTCCTTAAGCTCGCCCATGTTGCGGGGATGGCTGAAGTGATCGAGTACTTTTTCGGTATACATATGGCTGTTCTCCTTTTATTTTGTTATTTTATCCCTTGTACAGCGGGGACATGGCGCGGAGCCGCTCTGCGGTCTTTTTCAGCACTTCTATTACATAATCCACATCTTCCTCGGTAGTGTCGTCACCCAGAGTAAGCCTCACGGAACCGTGTGCTATCTCGTGGGGCAGTCCCAGAGCCAGCAGCACGTGGGAGGGATCAAGCGAGCCGGAGGTGCAGGCAGAGCCCGACGAGGCCGCTATGCCGTTCATATCCAGCATCAGCAGTATGGACTCTCCTTCTATGAACTTTATGCTGTAGTTCACGTTGTTGGGAAGGCGCTCTGTGCGGTGGCCGTTGAGCTTTACATAGGGTATTTCGCGCTCTATGCCCTCCATGAGCCTGTTTCTCAGTGCAGTCATGCGCCTGGCATTTTCTTCCATATTGCTACATGCAAGCTCTATCGCTGCGCCGAGGCCAACGATGCCTGCGGTATTTTCGGTGCCGGCCCTGCGGCCCCGCTCCTGCGCACCGCCCATTATATGGGAGGGAAGTCGTATGCCCCGGCGGACATACAGCGCACCCACGCCCTTTGGCCCGTGGAACTTATGGGCGGAGAGCGACAGCATGTCTATATTCATGGCCTTTACGTCTATGGGCACATGGCCTACCGCCTGTACTGCGTCCGTGTGGAAGAACACGCCCTTTTCCTTACACACTTTGCCTATCTCGGCAATGGGCATTATGGTTCCCACCTCGTTGTTTGCAAACATTACGGATACCAGTACGGTATTGTCCCTGATGGCGTTTTTTACCTGCTCCGCCGTTACCATGCCGTTTTCATCCACGGGAAGATATGTCACCTCGCAGCCGTGCTTTTCAAGGTATTCGCAGGTATGAAGTATTGCGTGGTGCTCGATATTCGTGGTTATTATGTGATTACCCTTATTCTTGTAGCGCTCGGCAACGCCCAGCAGCACGGTGTTGTCGCTCTCTGTGCCGCAGCCGGTGAAGATTATCTCGTCCAGCTCTGCGTTGAGGGCCTTGGCAAGCTGCTGTCGGGCTTTGTCCACTCCCGCCTTTGCCTCCCGCCCGAAGGAATGCACGCTGGAGGGGTTGCCGTATATGTTGGTAAGGTAAGGCATCATCTGCTCCAGGACCTCCGGCGCGAGGGACGTTGTGGCTGCGTTGTCCATATATACTCTTCTCATGTCAGTTTTTCCTCTCCTGAGCGCTGTCAAAGCGTCTCAATTGTGTTTTATAGTCCTCCGCCATATCGGCGAGTGTAGTCGTATCCAGTACCTCGTCTATTCTCTTTTGCAGCTTGAGCCACAGAGGCCTGGCACTGCAGCTGCATGCATTGTCGCAGCTTGCGCCGTTCACGTCCACGCAGCCCATTATGGAGGTGCTGCCCTCAAGCGCGCGCAGTACCTCGCCCACATCTATATCCTCCGGCCTGCGCGACAGCGCGTATCCGCCCTGTGCTCCCCTTACGGATTCAACAAGGCCCGCCTTTTTCAAGGAGGCTATCAGCTGCTCCAGATAGGATTCGCTTATGCCCTGCTGCTGTGCCAGAGTAGCTATGCTCACATATCCCCTGCCGTATGCCACGGTAAGATCTACCATGGCCTTCAGGCCGTATCTGCCCTTTGTGGACAGCTTCATGGGCACGTCACCTCAATTCCCACCTGTATACTGTGATTTTCTATGGCTAAGTATACCATCGCCAGCCTGCCGTGTCAATAATTCCCACCTTTTTAATAGGAATTATTTTCTGCGGTTAACGACGACATTATTCCTGTTTCTCGTCCTTTTTCACCGGCAAAATATGTCAATTTTCACTACACCCTTGTTAGATTGGGCTTCACGTGATAAAATGCACAATGTACATATATGTAGTTATATATGTCGTTACCATTATTTATTTGCACCGGCCAACTCACACTTTGTACTGTGCCGGAACAATGAAAGGATAGTTGAACTATGGAAACCGATACCCCCGTACGGGAAACTGAAAGAATACTTACAGACGAGGAAGCTGCGGAGCGCGCGGCACGCAAAGAAGCTGCCCGCGAAGCGCGCAGGAAGAAAAAGCAAAGGAAAAAGCGCATAAAGACAGCGCTGCTCATAGTGCTTGCAGTAATACTGGTCATCGTAGCTGCGTTCGCCGGTTTCCTGCTTTACCTCCAGAAGTGCGGTACCGAGTACGATAACATCACCGAATGCGTACAGAGCCAGCCCATGGACTTCGCACAGCGTTATGCCTTCTCCTCTGCGGATAAAACAATGTCCGTAAGGCTTGACAAGAACGACCTGTGGTGGCTGCTCTACCAGACGGGCGCCATTGAGAAGCTGGAAAAGATGGATACCGCGTTGGCCGACAAGAATATACGTCTCTCCGGCATGGGAATATCCGCCGACAACAATGCCCTTACCGCAAATGTTGAGCTTACCTGCTTCGGCAGCGTCCGCATTCCTCTATCTGCCAACTGCGGTGTGTCCGTAGACGATACCGACATCACTATTTCCGTAAACAGCATAAAGCTTGGAAACGGCTGGGGCCTTCCCATGAACTTCGTATGCAACCGCTTCGATGTGGAGCCCTCTGCGCTCAACGTAAAGATAAGCCGCAGCATACACCCATTCCTGAATGACCTTACCCAGTTGACCGTTGCCGATGGCTGCGTGGTGATAACAATGAATGCCACCGACAAGTTGTTCGCGGAGGCTCTTGCAAACGCGGATCAGGTAAAGGAGCTATCAAAGTTCGGCATTGAAAGTCCTGCAATAGCTGCCGTTGTGGAGGCAGCCTCCGGCACCGGCGACACAGCCTTCCGCACGGCACTTGACTCTTTTGCCGATGCAAACGCATATGCGGACTTCCGCACCAGTGCCCTGGCCCTCGGCACCGTAGACGCGGCTTCCGCCTATATGTCCAATCAGGATTACGCCCCCTATATTCAGCGTTTCCTGCCCAGCCTCACCCTTGAGGGCGTTACAAGCCTGAACTCCGAGCTGTACAGCCTTTCTGCCAACCGTGAGCAGCTGCTGGAGACACTTGCCACCAATGTAAATACCGCGTATATAAAGGGCACCATAGGCGAGCCCAAGCCCGCCGAGGATACCTCCAAGGACGGCAAGGACAGCAAGGATAAAAAGAAAACCGAAGCTGCCGCCGCCGAGACTGCCGCCACGCCTGCCGGCTCCTTCGTCAGCTACACCGAAGGCAGCCCCGCCCTGACAATGGAATCCATGTCCGGCAACAACTGGGCAAGCTACTCAGAGTGGATTACCGAGGGCGATTTCCGCGTGGTATACCTCAACGGCTTCCCCAACGTATCCGTACAGATAGAGAAAGCCAAGGAGGAGGACGCTTCCAGTAAGGATAAAAAAGATAAGAAGAAAGCTGAGGAGGAAGCCTCAGCTTCCGAGACGGTAGCTTCACCCGAAAAGCCCATAGGCTTGCTGGTTCGGCTCAAGGACGGCAGCTTCCGCCTGTTCTACCATGAGGCTGCTCTGAAGGAAGGCTCTAAGACCGATGTACAGTTTACCATAGCCCACATCGACCTTGACTCCGCCGCAGGCGAAGAGTATATGGCGCTCTCCTTTATCCCCTCCGTTACCTACACCGCGCCCGCCGTGACCCCGGCAACTGAGGCCGCGACGGCGGAGACCCCCGCAGAGCAGGACGGCGCGGCCACAACGGATCAGGCCGCCGCATAACGCAAAAAACCGCAGCCAAGGAGCCGGTCATACCCGGCTCTTTTTATTTTGTAACCTTACTGTACATATCCTGCATATTATGCCATATATAAATGCCCTGTAATACCATGTAACAGGGCGCTAAGGAGGCAAAACCGTGAATCTAAAAAACAACACATGCCGCTGCGCAGAGCTTACCTGCTCCGACAGCGGAATACTTGTGGCTGCCGGCACCGCAAGCACCCAGCCCTGCTCCGGCTGGGACAGCGGCGTCAACCTTGCATCAGCCGCAGGCAGCATTCCTCTTGCTGCCGCATACTTCCCGGATCAGGCCTACCTTCAGGGGTTCTGCCCCTGCGAGGCTCTGAACAACGGCGCGCTCTTTCCAGAGCTTGTAATGTAAGGAGGCCGCAATGGACGACATGACAAGATGTGAACTGCTTAAAACCATAAGCGAATATCAATTCGTTGCGGTAGAGCTGAACCTGTATCTCGACACCCACCCAGGAGACGCCGCTGCCCGCAGCGACTACCTGTACTACTCCACCCGGCTCAAGGAGCTCATTGCCGCCTATGAGGAGCAGTACGGCCCGCTTATGAACTTCGGCCACTCGGCGACTGCTACGGGCTGCTATGTTTGCAGCGAATGGCCCTGGGATTAAGGAGGAAAAGACTAAATGTGGATCTATCAGAAAAAGCTTGAATACCCCGTAAACATCACTACTCCCAACCCCCGCATGGCAAAGGCGCTCATGGCCCAGTACGGCGGACCGGACAGCGAACTGGCCGCAGGCTGCCGTTACCTTACCCAACGCTTCTCCATGCCGGATAACCGGGTAAAGGCCACCTGTAACGACATAGGTACTGAAGAAATCGCCCACTGGGAAATGATAGGAACCATGATCCATCAGTGCCTGCGCGATGCTACACTAAAGGACATTGAAGCCGCGGGACTAATGGGTTACTACACCATGCACTCCAAGGGCGTATACCCTGCCGACCCCAATGGTGTTCCCTTCACTGCGGCCTATTTGCAGTGCACAGGCGACCCAATAGCCGATATTACCGAGGACATGGCAGCAGATGCTGCTATGTCAAAAAGGCAACATTTTGCGCAAAAAAAGAAGCACTGCCCCGCATGGCAGTGCTTCTTTCTCCGCTGTATTAATTTAAGTAAGAAATAAGAATAAGAGGTTTTTGTTTCAGCCGGTTCTTTATCCGTATTTATAATAGCATTTATTTTGGCTTATTACAAATACACAGGTATGATATCATGTTGGCTGTTATCGTTTTTATCAATTATATTTCTTTCTATGCCAGATCATGTCCTAAGAGTCGCACGAAGTCTGTCCGTCTTAAGCAGCAAGTCCAGGCCTTCCTCTGCGCTGTGCACCAATACATCGCTGTGAGCTATCAGGCCGGCACACACTCCCTCGCCGCCCATGATGGCAATGGACAAATCCGCTATATCAAACATCTTTATATCGTTGAATCCATTGCCTACGCAGGCAACCTTGCCGCCAAGGGCGCGCACTATCTCTTCCTTACATTCTGCGGCGTTAGCCCGTGGGAACGTCTTCACCTCGGCACCTAAGCCGTCGCATTGTGACCTTACCGTGCCATAGGTATCGGCTGTAAGCACGTAAACATGGGCACTCTTACAAAGCTCCCTTATTCGCCATGCCGCGCCTTCTATGAGCTGCCCGTCAAGGGCTATGGTGCCGTTGTAATCCAGCACTACATGCTCTATCTCTATGATCTCCCGTCCGGGTACGTCTATCCTTATCATGCTTTCTCCCTATCCGTATATTCCCGCAAGGAATTCGCGGGTGAGCTGCTGTTTGGGCAGCTCAAAGACTTCAGCTGCTGATCCGTTCTCTATTAGCCTGCCATCGAATATCACCGCAACTTCGTCCGCTATACGCTTTGCCTGAGCGATGTTATGGGTGACTATCACTATGGAGTAATCCTTCTTCATTTCCGACAGCATATCCTCTATTACCGCGCTCTCCAGCTCCTTCCTGCCGGTTTTACCGTAGTATTTTAACCCGTAAGTCATGTTTTTGTAAATGGAAAACGAGAATGGCGACGGACTCTGGAACACCAGGCCCACCCTGCGGCATCAGTCAAATGGGCGCGTTCATAAGCGGCGAATATCTGTTTCACGATAATACCATCGCGTCCGATATTGATAAAATTCATACAAACGATAACAAAATAGGCGTTATCGACAAAGTCGATAACGCCGCATCCCTAACAATACTTATCCCTATGCGCCTTCATCTGCCCCTCCAGCGGAACGATATCGTGATACTCCGCCCCGGAGGCTTTTATGGCTTCTCTGGCTTCGTCGATGTGCTCCTTTTCGATGAGCAGCGACATGCCGCAGGAAAGCTCCCCCTGTATGCAGCGGGGCGCAGGCGCTATCCTGTTCTGCACCCCGGCGCCATCCAGTATGCCGTGCAGCTTCAGCCCCTGCTCATAGTTTGCAAAGAGCACATAGTACCTTACGTCGGACATTATCTGTTGTTGAGCATCTCTATGAACGCGCCTATGCGGGTGCGGAGCTGCTCGGCGTCGGTATCGGTATAGTCCGTTTCAAGGCCGAGCACCGGTACTCCGGCTTCCTTGAGGGCGCGGGCTACGCTGTACTTCTCGGTATCATACAGGCAGCAGAACTTCAGGCTGCAGTCGATAACGCCGTCCACCTTGTATTCCTTCACCATCCTGAGCAGATCGTCTATGCGGCCATGGTTCGGGGTGAAGCAGGCGCAGTTGGTCTTCATGTACCGCTCGGACAGCGCCATGAACTGGTCGTCCAGCGTGGTCTTGGTCTCGTCCACGAGGTTCTCAAAATAGCGGGTGCCGGTGCACATCTCCTCGCATACCACCGCCGCGCCGCTGGTCTCTATTATATTATGCAGCTTCCAGTTGGGTACCGCCATGGGGGTGCCGGTGACGAGTATGCGCTTGGTGCCCTCGGGAACCACGGATACGCCGTCCTTTATGCGCTGCTCCAGCTCGTCCGCCAGCCTGTTGCACATCTCCGCGCAGCGGACGGGATCGTCGAAGAAGGATATCTGCGTCATGAGCAGCACGTCGCGTCCCGATATGGGCAGGCACTCGGACTTGCGCGCATCGTATACCCTCGCCATGGCCTTGCGCTTGTTGTTTATTATCCTGATCGCCTCGCCCAGCTTTTCGGGGGTTATGCTGTTTCCGGTGAACTCCTCCACCTTCTTCGCAAACTCCGCTATCTCGTCCTTCCATTTGATTATATCCTTCTCGCGTTTCATCTGGGGGACGTCCATTACATACATGGGAACGTCCTCGCCCAGTATCTCATACGCCTTCTTTTTGGCGTCGCAGGTGGTCTCGCCGACGTACATGTCCGCTATGCGGAAGAAGGGGCAGGTGCGGCCGAGGCGGGCGCCTACGGAGGCCTTTACGAGAGGGCAGGTGCTCTTGGGCAGCACTGTCTCGCCGCCCGGTACCCAGAACTGGCTGCCGCCGCAGAGTCCTGTGACTATGCCGTTTGCGGCTATGACGACCTCGTCCGGGACATATACGCAGAAGGTGCCGAATACCTTGCGGCCTTCCTTTTGCGCGGCTATGAGCTCGGCGGGGCGGATACCGTGTACCTCGGATATTACCAGATCCCAGAAATCCATAGCCTTCGGCCTGTTCTTCTGGGTAAGGAAAACATCCCCTACTGCCGTAGGCAGCACCTGACAGAGCATATCATGGCTTTCGAGATCCATTCCCAGGTCTTTCCACATCTGTACATAATCTGACATCTACAATACCTCCGTGTGATTTGTTTTTTGCTTCTGGTTTTTGATGGTGATCTTTTGACTGATAAGCGGCGCGCACGCGCCTTGATAATATTATTATACCATCGCGCCCGATATTGATAAAATTCATACAAACGATATTAAAAGGGGCGTTATGGCCCATGCCGATAACGCCCAACGGGAAATACCTTTTCTTTTCACCTCGCTGCCTATCCGCGTATGCAGGCAGCATCAGATGACTATTTCATATGCGCCGTCCGTAGCTATCCCCGCCTGCTCGGCAGCTTCTATAAGCTCCTTTTTGTTTTCCACAGGCGCCCGCCAGCTCATTCCGCAGCCGGCGGTTATCTCCCGGGGTACGGGTATAAGCCGCCCCGGCAATCCCTTTTCGGTACAGAGACTCTCCATGGCCATGGCGGCCGTAGTTGTATGGAAGGTTATTATAAGCCAAAGCTTCTTTTCTCTCATTTTGCAAGCTCCGCTACCGCTCTTACCGCTTCATCAATCTCTTCCTCTGTATTGTAAAAGGAAAAGCTGAACCGCACCGCACCTACTTCAGCCGTGCCGAGGGCCTTATGCATTCGAGGCGCGCAGTGGGCTCCAGGTCGGGTGGCTATGCCGTAGCCCTGCGAAAGCTCATAAGACACCTCTCCGGACTCATAATCCCGTATGTTAAGCGCGACTATAGCGGTCCTGTCCTTTGTAAAGTCGCCATAGACCGTGACGCCCTCGATATTCTTCACTCCCTCATAAAAGCGCAGCATAAGCGAGCGCTCCTTCGCATGTATATTTTCCACGCCGGTCTCGGATATAAACTTTGCCGCAGCTCCAAGTCCTGCTATACCGTGGCCGTTCAGCGTTCCCGCCTCCAGACGGGTGGGGTACTCGGCCGGGTGCGTCCTGCTGTAGGACTGTACTCCGGAACCTCCCACCTTAAAGGGGCGTATCTCTATACCCTCTTTAACGCATATACCGCCGGTACCCTGCGGGCCCATAAGCCCTTTGTGCCCGGTAAAGCACAGCACGTCTATGCCCATTTTTTTCATATCGATGGGCCAGCAGCCCGCCGTCTGAGAAGCATCCACTATCACTAACGCGCCGTGGCTGTGGGCTGTTTTTGCTATGCGCTCTATATCCAGCACGGTTCCCGTAAGATTTGAAGCGTTGGTGCATACTACGGCCCTTGTATTTGGCTTCATGAGCCTCTCGAAGTCCGCATAATCCACATTGCCAAGCTTATCCGCCGGCACAAAGCTCAGCTCTGCGCCATGCTCCGCCTCAAGGCGGTAAAGGGGCCTCAGCACGGAATTGTGCTCAAGGTCAGTCGATATCACATGGTCGCCCGGGTCGATAAGCCCGTTTATAGCCATGTTCAGCGCCTCGGTGGAGTTCGCAGTGAAGGCCACATGGTCCACCCGCGGGCAACCGAAAAGCGACGCCAGCCTTACGCGGGCGTCGTATACGGTACGGGCAGCGTCAAGGGCCTCCTCATGGGTGCCCCTGGCGCAGTTGCCCATCGATTGCATTGCATGTACTACCGCGTCTATTACCTGCTGAGGCTTATGTAGGGTAGTTGCGGCATTGTCGAGATATATCACGGTTTGATGACCTTTCCGGCCTTAGCCAGAGTTTCTACTATTACGTACATATTGGTGACGCTGCCTACCGCCAGTTTATCGGCAAGGCCATAGAAGTTAAGGCAGGTGCCGCAGGTGAGTATCTGCACACCCTGAGCTTCCATGCTCCTGAGATCCTCCAGCGATACGGAACCCTCGGTAGTGAGCTTGGCGCCGCCGTTGTAGAACAGTATGGTCTTGGGCAGGGTCTCCAGCTGGGATACGGCATAAATGAAGCCCTTCATAAGTGTGCGGCCCAGATCATCGGAGCCCCGGCCCATTGCATCTGTATCTATTGCAACCACGAAGTCTCCCCTGTTGTCGGTATGGCAGGAAAGATCCTCGCCGCCCATTGTCAGCGGGCCGTTCACTTCCATAGTAATGGCAAAAAGATTATCTCCCAGCTTTTCGCTCCTGCTCTTGAGGCCCTTGCTGTCGGCAAGGCGGGTAAGGTTCTGTATGGCTATCTCATTGTCAACCTGTACCTCAAGGGTGCCTGCTTCCTTGAACTCGCCAAGAGCCTTGGTAGCCTTTACTACCGGTATTGGGCATTGATCGCCTACCGCGTTTACTTTTACGTTTGCCATTTTGTTATTCCTCCTTAAGTGGTTTCTTGTTATTCTTGTTCTGCTTCGGCTTTTCGCCGCTGCGGTTCCTTACGTAATTCAAAAATGCCTGTTCCGTCTGGGTAAAGCTGCGGTTCTTGAGGTAGGCGATGTATATGTCGCGATACGGCCCGTCCTCCTCAAGATCAAAGCACAGCACCCGGCCGTCACGTATGGCGTCCGCCGCCGCTCGCTCTGAAAGTATGGTGGTGCCCTTTCCGGCAGCTACCATGCTCTTTATCCCCTCGATGTTGTTCATGTAGCCGGCCACGTTAAGATCCGCCGAGGACATACCTATGCTCTTGAGATAGTTATCCGTCTCACGGCGAGTGCCGCTGCCGCTCTCACGCATTATCATTGGCCATTCCAGCAGCTCCTTGCCCAGCACGCCCATTTCCTTTTTTTCGGCAAACTCTTTATTATTTGGGGTGATCAGCACCATTCTGTCGCGGCAGACGGTATGATAGCTGAATATGGTCTTGCGGCTGCTGGTTCCTACAAACGCAAACACAGCCTCGCCGTTTTGCAGCCGCTCAAGGGCAAAGGAACTGTCTCCGTCAAGAACGGAGAACCTGCATTCCGGCCTGATATCGGAAAATCCCGTCATTATGCCCGGCAGTATGTAGCTCGAAGGCACCGTGGAGGCGGCAATGGATATAAGGGGCTGGTCGGCCTCCTCCTTGCGGAACATGTTTTGCAGCATTTCCGCCTGATTGATTATTATCTGGGCTGCGCGATATGCCCGCTGCCCTTCCTCCGTCAGCTCTATGTTCTTCTTTTCGCGGCGCTTTATAAGCGTCACCTGAAGCGACTGTTCCAGCTGTGCCACATGACTGCTTATGGTAGACTGGCTCAAAAACAGCTCGTCCCCAGCCTTTGAGAAGCTTCTGTGCTCCGCTACCTTTATAAATGCCTCGAGTTGCCGAAGGCTGATGTCCATATCAAACCCACCTTATCCTTAATCACATATAGTATACAACAACGTGAATTCTTTTCCCATCAGTTATTCATTCGAATTCCGGATAATGCGATATTTGTTATCTATTATGTCAATATCACAAACTGACAGCAATCCATATTATAACCGGCATCCTACCCTAATATTTATATACAGGAGGTGTTGTTTTTTGACAAAATCACCCATGTGCAAAAGCGTATTTAAAAATGGCCGGTTCCCGGATAAAAAGCTGTTTGCGGAAAAATGGCTGCAAATGCTCAACAAAAGGCGCAGTATATGAGGGCCGCCATATACTGCCGGCTGTCCGAGGAGGATAAGGGCAAGGCCGATGGCGCGGACAGCGGAAGCATACAAAACCAGAAGATGCTGCTCACTCAGTACGCTGACGCGCAAGGCTGGGAGATATACGATATATACAGCGACGACGACTATGCCGGTGCGGACAGGAACAGGCCGGAATTCAACAGGCTCTTGCGGGATGCGGAAGCAAAGCGCTTCGGCATAGTGCTGTGCAAGACCCAGTCCCGCTTTACCCGGGAGCTGGAGCTGGTAGAAAAGTACATACACGGCCTGTTCCCCATTTGGGGCATACGCTTTGTAAGCGTAGCGGACAACTGCGATACCGACGATCCGGGCAACAAAAAGACGCGCCAGATAAACGGCCTCGTGAACGAGTGGTATCTCGAGGACATGTCCGAGAGCATAAAGAGCGTACTGAACAGCCGAAGGAGTCTTGGGCTGCACATAGGTTCTTCCGCGCCCTACGGCTACGCCAAGGATCCGGCTCAAAAAGGGCACCTCATCATCGATGAGGAAAAGGCCTTTACAGTGCGGGAAGTATTCTCGTTATTCGCCAATGGCCAAGGAAAAACGTCTATAGCCCGGGAGCTCAACGCCCGGGGCATACCCTCCCCCGGCGGCGGGCTGTGGCAGTATGCCACGATATCCCGCATGCTCCAAAACGAGGTCTACATCGGCCATATGGTTCAGGGCAGGTACGGCAGCGTATCCTACAAGACCAAGCGCAACATGCCAAAACCCCCGGAACTGTGGTTCAGGGTGGAAAACACCCACGAGGCAATAATAGATGAAAAGCAATGGCAGACCGTACAGCGGCTCATATCCGAAAAATCGCGTCCCTTCGCCGGCAATAAGGCAGGCGCTTTTGCCGGCAGGGTTTACTGCGCCTGCTGCGGCAGTCCCATGCGCTCCGCAAGGAGCCACGGCGAAAGTTACCTTCGATGCAGCCGCCGCTATATATCAAAGGCGGCCTGTCCCGGTGGTTTTATATCCGTAAAGCGTCTGGAGCATACCGTGCTGTGTGAGCTCAACCGGCTCGCCTCAGAACACCTCGACGCGGATATGCTAAAAGAACGATGCATTCAGTGCAGCAGTTCCCGGCAGATACAGCTGTCGAAGCGCATTTCAAAGCTGCAGGGACGCATCGATATGTATTCCGAAGCCATGGCAAAGCTTTACCTCCACAGGGCGGAAGGCTCCATAAGCGAGGCTGACTTTTCAGATACCCTCAAACGCATTTCATCTGAAAAGCAGCGGCTTATGCAGGCCGCCGCAAGGGGTACGGCAGAGCTGAAGCAAATCAGCCCCTCATCAACCAGGGAAGATATCCCGGTCCTGCTCAACGCTCTGGACAATGCTGCCCCAGGAGCTTTGATAGAGCGCATATATATAGGAAGGCGCTCGACCGGCAGCTGGGAGGTCCCTGTGGAAATACACTGGAGCTTTTAATACAGCTGCAAAAATGTTGCCTTTTTGATACAGCAGCAGAGCAGAAGGCAAGAGCAACATATGAACACCTGATGGTGCTCACGGACGACCCTGCCATAATTAACCCCCTGCGCTTTCTGCGGGAACGCGAAATAGTTCACTTCCAGCGCTTCGGCGAGTGCCTGAACATTCTGCAAAGCAGCATAACCGCCGGCCTTACCCTAAACATGGGCCCGGCCAATAATCCCTGCGCGGATATGTAAGATTCGCCTTAAGCTCGGCAGCGCGTGACGCTGCCCTGCAAAAATGTCGATATTAAAGGGGTCCCGCTTTTATCGGGCGGGGCCCCTACAGAGTGTCGAAAAAGTGGCTAAAGACCACTTTTTCGAGTTTTTGCGGGTTTTGCCTCTCACATTCGTTCCCGGGCGGCAAAACCCGTAAAGTGCGAAAACCTCCGGTTTTCATCCGTTTTGACGCACATGTCGTCAAAGCCGGAATTAACTTAAGGGGCTGCGGCCCCTTAACAACCCCACGGTTTTTCGACAGACTGAAGGGGCTCCGCTTTTTAGGCGGCGCCCCCTATTCTGTCTGAGCAGAAGCTTACGACAGCAGTATCCTATCGGATTCTACCTGCTTGCCCGCTATCTCGGCGAACTTTTCCATAAGCTGCTGCTTGGTCAGCTTTTTCTTTTCTTCGCCCTCCACGTCGAGTATTATATGCCCCTCGTTCATCATGATGAGCCTCGTGCCATGGTTTATGGCGTCCTTCATATTGTGAGTTATCATCAGTGCGGTAAGGCCGTTCTCCCTGATGATGCTGTCGGATATGTCCAGCACCTTCTTGGCGGTGGCGGGGTCTAGGGCGGCGGTGTGCTCGTCGAGGAGCAAAAGCTTCGGCTTTTGCAGCGACGCCATGAGCAGCGTCAGCGCCTGACGCTGACCGCCGGAGAGCAGGCCCACCTTAGCCGTCATTCTGTCCTCAAGGCCGAGACCCAGACCCTTCAGCCTGTCCCGGTACTGTTCCCGCTCGGCCTTTGTGACGCCCCAGCGCAGCCCGCGGCGCCTGCCGCGGCGCATTGCCAGCGCCAGGTTCTCCTCTATCTGCATATTTGGCGCGGTACCGAGCATCGGGTCCTGAAATACGCGGCCTATATACGCGGCGCGCTTATGCTCGCATTCACCCGTAACGTTTATGCCGTCGATGGTGATGGAGCCGCTGTCCACAGGCCATACGCCGGCTATGGCGTTGAGCATGGTGGACTTGCCCGCGCCATTGCCGCCTATCACCGTTACAAAGTCGCCCGGCTTAAGGGTCAGCGAAAGGTTCTGCAGTGCTTTTTTTTCGTTTATTGTACCCGGATTGAAGGTCTTACATATATTGTCCAGCTTCAGCATATCTACTCTCCCCTTTCATCAGGCCTTTCCGTTCAGGCTGCGCTTACCCGCCATCTTGAAGGAGCTCTTTCGCTCCGCCTGTATATGGGGCACCGCAAGGAATACGGCTACTATTATGGCGGTAAAAAGCTTCAGGTCGTTTGGATCAAGCTTGAGCCACAGTATTATCACCATTACGATGTAGTACACTATGCCTCCGACTATCACAAACAGCAGCCTCATGTAAAACTCACAGCCCTTGCGGAACGCGGCATCGCACAGAACCTCTCCGATTATTATGGCAGCAAGGCCTATAACGATGGAGCCCCTGCCCATGTTTACATCGGCGAAGCCCTGATACTGGGCCATAAGTCCTCCCGAGAGAGCCACCATTCCGTTTGAAAGGGCAAGGCCGATGAGCTTCATGTTATCGGTGTTTATGCCCTGGGCCCTGCTCATGTTGGGGTTTGAGCCGGTGGCGCGGATGGCGGAGCCCTGCTCTGTACCGAAGTACCAGTACATTACCGCTACTATGGCCGCAGCTAACACAGTGCCTGTCAATATGGCTTTGGGTACGCTGCGCATGGTGATGAGCAGCTTGAAGGTATCCGGATTAGCTGAGCGGTTTGCGGACATGCCCATTATGCGGAGGTTGATGGAGTACAGCGCAAACTGGGTGAGTATGCCGGAAAGTATGGCGGGAATGCCAAGCCGGGTGTGAAGCACCCCTGTGCATAGCCCCGCCGCGGTTCCCGCGAGAAGGGCCGCTATCAGCGCGGCCCAGGCAGGGCAGCCGGAGGTTATGAGCATTATGGCTACTGCGCCGCCGGTTGCGAAGGAACCGTCCACCGTAAGGTCCGCAATATCCAGCAACCGGAAGGTAATGTATAGGCCAAGTGCCATTATGCCCCAAATTATTCCCTGGGCAATACCGCCCGGCATTCTGGATATCAGGTTGGCGATACTGGGAAGCCCCAAACAAACCGCTGCGTTCATCTCATTTCTCCTCTTGCTCTGTCTTATTTCTTTTTAGTTTTTCCTGTTAATCCTCTATGGCGACATATCCCTCGGGGATAGTTACGTTCAACTTTTCAGCCATATCCTTGTTGAACTTCTTTACGGGGCCCTGGAAGTATTCCACAGGCATCTCGGAAATATCGGCCTCGCCCTTGAGTATTTTAACTGCCATTTCACCGGTGGTGCGGCCAAGGTCGTAGTAATTGATGGACAGGGTAGCCAAGCCGCAGCCCTTGCAGATGCCTTCTTCGCCAGCTATCACGGGTACGCCGGCGGGAACAGTAACGGCCGCTATGGCCTCGGTGCAGGAGGCGGCGGTGTTATCGGTAGGAATGTACAGAACGTCGCTCTCGGCAACAGCGCTGGTGGTTACGGTGGATACGTCGTTGGAATCTGCGAAGGTGAATATGTTTACGGTCAGGCCGTCAGCTTCGAGGCATTCCTTCACAACGTTTGCCTGGTATACGGAGTTAGCCTCGCCGGAGCAGTAGAGTATGCCCACCGTCTTTGCATCGGGGAACAGTTCCTTTACCATTGCCGCCTGCTGATCCAGAGGAGCCAGATCGGAGGTGCCGGATACGTTGCCGCCCACGGTACCGGAGAAGTCTGAAATATTCAGCGCAACGCCGTACTCCGTAACGGAAGTGCCCAGTATGGGTATGGTATTGGTAGCCGCTACAGCCGCCTGAAGGGCAGGAGTGGCGTTTGCCATTATAAGGTCTACCTCAGACGAAACGAAGCCGTTCACTATAGTAGCGCAGGTGGGGATATCGTTGGAGGCGTTGCCCTCTTCGATGGTCACACTGTCGCCCAGCTGCTCGGTGAGTACATCCTTGAAGCCCTGTGTGGCAGCGTCAAGAGCGGGATGCTGAACCAGCTGGCAAATGCCTACGGTATAGCTCTGCTTCTCCTCTGCGGGAGCGGCAGTCTGCTCGGTCTGCTCTGCGGTGGCCGCAGGTTCAGTGGTCGCTTCGGGTGCGGAGCTGCAGGCGGTGAGGCCCAGCAGCATCAGCGCCGCCATCAGTATAGCGAGTGTCTTTTTCATGGTTTTTTCCTCCTGAAAATTAAATTTTCTAAAATATAACAAAAAGGCCGTATGAGCGGTTGCTCATGCGGCCTTTTTATCATCGTAAGCTTTATCTGTTCGCCTTCGACGCGCAGCACAAACAACCATTACCTGTGGCATAAAAGTAATAGTAATAAATGCCGGCGTTCTTTATAGCAGCGAACATCTTCATCTTCTTACGCGTCCTTTCTCAAATATTGGCTACATTCTACTCCGTGTTTTTCAAGCTGTCAATACCTTTTTCAAAAATAATATATTATTTATTTTTATACAATATCCGTCTCTAATTATACCAGCGTCATATATTCCTCAAACACCGGCAGAAGCACGTCCGCCTCCTTTGGGGAGTATCTTGGGGATATGGCTACGGACATAAAATCATACTTCTCCTCTGCCTTAAACCCATTATAATCCTCATATACATTAAATGGTATCACCGGCTCTTTGCCGTTTATACCCAAAGAAAGGGCAGCAGTAAAAGAGCTCAGCTGTATTGAATCTGCCTTGCCCGGCACGAGTATTTCCTTTGGTATATCGGGTAGGGAGCTTGGATTACGCACATTTTCCAAAGAGGATATCCACCTGAAGGCCAGAGCGAAAAGCAGATAATTCGCCTCGTCCAGCCCGTTGAGCCTTCTGTACTTTTCCGCGTCTGCCCGTTTGTCGTATCTTATAGGCAGCACGCCATTGAGCACATACCCCGGTCCGGGATAGCCTATGCCAAGGTCGCTGTGTGCGTCGATGTGCGTCACATCAAAGGGGGCTGTAAGCCGCTTTGCTTCCAGCATATCCCGCCACAGCTCCAGCGCAGAGTCATGTGTCTCAAATACCCTGCCGGGTATGGGCCTGTCCTTGCTCAATCCGCAATTGCCTTCAAGAAAGCGCCGCACTCGCCCGCTTTCCCACGGCTCATGGCCAAAAAGCTCCGGCCGCCTGCCCTTATCGGCCAGAGGACAGCAGCCCGCAAGGAAAAAGTCCAGATCAATATCAAGTACCCGCACAGAAATACCCTCCTTAAAATCATTACAGTTATTATGATACCATCAGTTGGGCGATATGGCAAAAGGTTGACTTTGATCTGCAAATGCGCTAACCTTTGATTAAGCAAAATAACCTGTTTCGGAGGATATTATGACCCCAAGAGAACGTTTTCTTCGTTATGTAACATACTACACCACGTCCGATGATTTTTCCGAGACCGCCCCCTCTACCGAGCGTCAGAAGGAGCTTATCCACGAGCTTGCCCGCGAGATGGAGGAGCTTGGCTTAAAGGACATATCCTTTGACTCCAACAGCAACGTATACGGCACGCTGCCCGCCAACGTTAAGGGTGCGCCTTCCATCGCGCTCATAGCCCATGTGGACACCGCCCCGGACGCGCCCGGCGAAAACGTCCGTCCCGCTGTCATCACCTGCCCGGAGGGCGAGTTTACCTTGGAATCCGGCGTGGTAATGAACGAGGCCCTCTGCCCCGGCCTCTCAAAGCATGTGGGCGAGGAGCTGATAGTCACCGACGGCACGACGCTGCTCGGCGCCGACGACAAGGCGGGCGTGGCGGAGATAATGTCCGCCGTCGAAAGGCTCATGGAGAGCGGCAGGCCCCACGGGGAAGTGAAGGTCATATTCACCACCGACGAGGAGGTAGGACGGGGCGCAGAGGGCATAGACGTAAAGGCTTTGGGCTGCGACTTCGGCTACACCGTGGACGGCGGACCCATAGGCGAGATAGAATACGAAAACTTCAACGCCGCCTCCGCCGTGCTCACTGTTCACGGCGTGGGCGTACACCCCGGTGAGGCAAAGGACGTAATGGTCAACGCCGCCACCGTCGCAATAGAGTTCCACGATATGCTGCCCAAGACCGAGGTGCCGGAGAACACCTGCGGCTATCAGGGCTTCTTCCACCTGCACGATATGCAGGGCAGCGTGACCGAGGCTACCCTCCGCTACATCATCCGCGACCACGACGCAAAGAGCTTCGAGGCCCGCAAAGCGCTGTTCCTCGCCCTCGCCTCCGAGATAAACCGCCGCTACGGCGAAGGCACTGCCGTGGCCACCGTCAAGGACAGCTACTACAACATGAAGGAAAAGATAGAGCCCCATATGCAGCTCATCCACAAGGCCATAGCAGCCTTTGAAAAGAACGGCATACCCGCCCGCACCGTGCCCATACGGGGCGGCACGGACGGCGCACATCTCTCATGGGATGGACTGCCCTGCCCCAACCTGCCCACCGGCGGCTACAACTACCACGGCGTGCGGGAATGGATACCCGCAAGGAGCCTGGATCAGATAACCGATGTGCTGGTGGATCTCGTCGTGAGCTTTGCCGAATAAATATACAATAAATTAAGGGACTGCAACAGCAGTCCCTTAATTTATTTTTCCCACTCCAGCCGTAGCCTGAGCTTATTCAGGGGCTTTGCCTCCTTGTCCGCATAGAGCCCGTCGGAGCGCATCAGGGAGCAAAGCAGCCCCATCATCGCCATATTCACCATAAGCGATGTGTTGCCGTAGGAAAGAAAGGGAAGGGGCAGCCAGCTTATAACCGTAATGCCGCAGTTGCCGAGTATGTATTGCACCGTCTGCATCAAAAGCGATGCACATATTCCGCAGCCCATGATCTTGCCGAACAGGCTCGTAAGCTTCAGCGCCTTAAAGAACAGCATCGCTATGAGCCCTATCAGCACCGCGGCTATTATCAGGGCTATCACCCAGCCGTAACGGTGGGCTATTGTGGTGAGCATGAAATCCACATACGCTTCGCGGTTTATGCTCCCGTCCCTTTTAAAGAGCATGGAATACCTCATCATTTCAGTATCCTGTCCGCGGCCTATGGGCCTCGAGGCGCGCAGCATATCCCTTATCACCCTTATCTGGTAACTGTAATCCTCGGGAAACGCCTCCGGGCGCAGCATCACCGCAACGCGCTGCCACCAGCGCGCATTTGACCTGAGCAGCCCATAGCCGCCGCACAGCACGCCGCCCCAGCTTAACGCTATGGGCAGCCACCTGTTCTTTCCGCAAAGCCCCCATACCGAGGCAAACGCTATTACCGCAAGGCACGCAGCGGCGACGTTAACGGCTGCTCCCGTATATGGAGCCATAAGCATTCCCGCTATCGGTATCACCAGCATCGCCCCGCCTGTGAGCAGCCCCCCAAAGCTCCTGCATACATACAGCCAGCCTGCAAACAGCGCCGGAATGGTTATGGCAGCCGTCTGAAGCACTATCATCTCGCTGGGTCCGCAGGAATAGCACAGCGGAAGTGCAGCAAGGCATAGTGCTATCACCGCAATATAAGCCTGCCACGACAGCCCCGCCAGCCGGTAAAGGTCTGCATTATACAGCCAGACAAACAGCCCGCAGCCTATACAGGCGGCAATAATAAATTTGCCTAATGAACTGCCGCCGTTTCCATACTCCATAAATCTGCAGGCGGCGCTTATCATAAGCAGTGCTGTCAGCATGATCACCGGCCCCCACTGGGGCTTGGGCCGGTAGCTCGCGTCAAGGCGAAGTCCTGTCTCCGCCGGACTCCCCATGCTTTCCACTGCCTTCCGCTCCGCCGTTTCCCTCTCCATGCCGGAGCGCATATACGCTTCGGTCTGATCCTCTATGTGTGCGGCAAGCTCCTCCCGCACCGCGTCGTGCGCCTGCCTCCAGCGTACCTCGGCGCATACGCTTTTAAGATACTCGTTTACCCTGTCAGAAGGCATAGCTCACACCTCCAAGCACCTTGTCAAGGGCGCGGGAAAACTCCCGCCACTCCCTGGTTTTGGCGGAAAGCTCCGCCCTGCCCGCCTTTGTTATGCTGTAATATTTCCTTACCCTGCCGGTATCCGCCGTTTTTTCGTATGCGGTTATCAGCCCCGCCTTCTCAAGGTCGTGGAGCATGGGATAGAGCGTTCCGGCCTTTAGCGTAAAGGTATCGTCAGACCGCCTCGCCAGTTCCTCTATCATCTGATAGCCGTACATATCCTCGTTTTCAATGAGCTTAAGCAGCAGCATACCCGTGCTGCGGGTCACAAGCGTCTTGTCCATGCGCTCCCTCCTTATATCGGAATTCTATACATATCTTATATCGGCATTCTATATATGTCAACGCCTGCCGCCCGCTATTCACCGTTTGTTAATATGTGCTTATTCTTCAGTCGTGACGTCTATCCTGGCATAGCCGCCCCTTGCGTGTACCTTTCCCTGACCGTTTATTGTGCAGTTGCATGTGACGGTATACTCGTAGTCCGGGCCGTGATTTATGCAGTTTGCAGAAGTCCTCACGCACTTGTTGTTCACGAATATGCCGTACTTCTCGTTTCCGCCCATGATGGGGCTTATCTTTGTATGCAGTATTATGGTACTGCCCTGCCTCACCTTGTACGTGCCCAGTTCCGTTATGATCTCCCCGTCTACAGCCACATACCTTTCACCAAACAGGCCGGAATTATCAAAGCTTCCTGTAAGCGTCAGCGTGACCGTCTTAACTGTTTCCCCCGCCATGAGCCTGCGCCTTTGCGCGAATTGCCTGTGTATCATGTTTTCCTCCTGCTGTATTTGTTTCGAACGTTTGTTCTGAACATATATTAACACCACACTCCTCCTCGCCGCAATTCTCAATCAAAAAAGGAATACCTCTTTCGGTATTCCCTGTGTACATGTCGCACATTTCGCGCCGCTTTAATGTATCAGCAGCCCCACTATTATGCCTATGGCTGAGCCTACTGCCACCTGGAAAGGCGTATGGCCCACCAGTTCCTTGAGCTCCTCCTCCGGCAGCTCTATCCTGCTGTCCCGGGAACGCAGAAAGCGGGTTATGGAATTCAGTATCTCCGCCTGACGGCCGGTCTCCAGGCGCACACCCCGGGCATCGTGTATCACCACTATTGCAAACAGGACCGCCATAGCAAATTCAAAGGAGGCCGGGCCATAGTTAAAGACTGTAGCCACCAGAAACGCGCACACCGTTGCCGAATGGGAGCTGGGCATTCCGCCGCTGCCCCAAAGGCGCTCCGCCTTCCATTCTTTATTTATAAGATAGTTTATTATCGTTTTCAGAACCTGCGCAACAGCCCATGCCGTTACCGCGCTCACGAGGGGGCGATTTTCTGCAAGCCCCTTAAAAAATTCTCCCAAAGTCATATTTATTTCCCCTTTCTGACGATAAGCATAGCAAAATTAATTACTTCGTGCAAGCACTCAATTTGAACTGTAATTATCTCCAAAAAATGTTAATTTTTTCTTACCATCAGTTGACAAGAGCACACAAGCCCGAAAGGCTTGTTTTGGGACGCTCC